>VFQT010000212.1_pt1 | contig 93946 bp, 67 predicted proteins | sample 3512381 | NCBI WGS metagenome assembly VFQT01 (sample SAMN10412376, study PRJNA504923) | tailings metagenome | isolation source: Relicate 2 Philex TSF3 active mining site | place: Philippines: Tuba, Benguet | collected 2017-08-29
CATCAGACTTTCACCTTAACCGATCCATCAGAACTCACAAATCCACTTAGACCTTTTGTAGGTTTTAGTGGCAATGACAGCGGATTGCCCGGGTTTATGTTCAACGAGTGAGATGCTTTAGGCGCAGTAATGGGCTGTTTCACTGCCAATGGATTTAGACCTACCCTTCGATCTTCATCCATCTTAGCAATCGCCAAGTTGTACCCGTATGTATTGGTAACTTGCTTTCGGTAATGGTCATACAGTTGCTTGTTTTCAAGGCGGACCTGAGCATAAACCTCTTTGCTTAGATTGGAATCCGTATGACGCATCAGAGACATGATCTCTACATCATTTGCCCCCAGCGCCACGAGTTCGGAGCAGTATGTGTATCGCCAGATGTGAAAGATTGGCGTATGAGCTAACGAATGGTCATTGACATTGATTGTTACGTTAGCCTGCTCCATGAGTTTCTGAACAGCCCGCTTCACATTCTCATCACGCCAACATTGCCCAAACTTGTTGTTGATGACAAAGTTGTGGCTACGAAGACCAAATTTCTTGTCGTCATGAGCCTGAATCAGCATCGGTTTTGACTTGTCCAGGCTCTTTCGGAGAACTGGAATCCAATGCTTCGGGATATGTACCTTGGATGTACTTGCCCTTGTTTTCGTCGTACCAAGGAAGGGAAGCATTTTGCTTTTGGATTGAATAGTGCCGTCGTTCGGTGTTTCTGTGAGGTTGTACTTGATGTGAATGGTTCCATCATCATTGATGCAATCAGCTGTCATACCAAGTACTTCACCTATACGAAGCCCAAAGCGAAGCAAGACAAACAACGCTGCCATGGTGGGGTCATGCGATGCTTCCTTCCAAAGTTTGTCAATATCATCGAACGATAATGTCGGCTTATCATCTTGTCTCTGTGCCGATATCTTTGGTAATGATTTGAAAAGGTTTTTCGACCAATAGTTCATTTCAACTGCATAATCACCCACAGGTACAAGCCAGCCACGAAAACGATAAGCGGTGTTCTGTGAATGTGCTTGTTGATACTGCGAGAACCATGTATCTACATCAAACCGTGTTAGGTCTCCCATACTTTTGGACACTAATGATCCAAAGGAGCGAATATAGACCTTGCCACGAGTAACGTACGAGCTTGCTAACGGTACCCAAGCTCCCGTGCGGTCATACCGTCCCTTCGTAGACATAAAGGTCTCAGCGACAACATCCAATGTCACGCTTGATGGCTGAACGGTTGGATTTTGAATCTGAACTGGACGATCGCTTGCCACTTGATTCGTTGTTACTAACTCTGGCTTTCGTCGTTTCCATTCCTCAAAAGTTATGGGCTTGGCCCCCGGCGTAGTAACAAACCTCACATATTCTTCGTGGTTTGCGATAACGGCGTTCGCTTTATCCTCACATTCCTGTCGAGTAGATCCTCGGACTGCAAAATACTTCTGCTCAATATCCCAAACATCACCTTTTACGTGCTTCCAAACCTCTCGGGGAAATTGAAGATTCCAGTACTTATATGTCGAGCCATCAGCTCGTATTTGAGTCTTTAGAATCGGCGTACGTATGCCTTTTCGAACGGTTGACTTACGAGTTTGTGAACTTATCCTACGAGGCCTTGCCATTACTTCCTACTTGGTTTTTTATATATGGATGTTTGTTTTTTATATATGGATTGGATTACGATAGCCAGCATTTATGAGCTGCGATGTCGAAATTCCGCTAAAAACGTATAAAAGTGCGAGATACTGGGCAAAAAGTGGCTATTTTCGGGATTATTTCAAAATTCGAATCCCACCCTCTCCGTAGCTCCCCATAGGCTAAATTGGCTGATTCGGAAGGCTGGAATGGGGAATTTCTGCTATGGATTTTCCAATTTCTGCTATCGATTCCACCTGAATAGTGCTAAACGGATCATTTCAGCAGATAGTCACTAAGATTCCATAAGATTACGCTAATTCAATGACTCCCCAGGAACACATTCACACCACTTTTGTCGAACGCTTTCATAAGGGAGAGGGCAAAGCTCTGGTTTCGAAGGATGACATCGCAGTCATCGAAGCCAATACCAAAGTGCGACTACCAAAGGCTTACACCGCATTTCTGATGAAATTTGGCCCTGTTTATACACCCGACATCCTCGATATCGTCGTCCTTCGGAAGTCGCCAATCATCGCAGTTCAGGAGTTTCTAGCACCAGCCGACATCATCGAAACCAGCGCAAGCATCGGAATTAAAGGCTGCATTGCGTTTGCAAGCGACTGCTCTGGCAACCTGTTTTGCTTCAAGCGCCTTCCAAAAGCGGAGCCCCGTCTTGGTGATGCCCCTATCTGGTTGCTTGACCACGAAACTGGAAAGTCATCCAAGGTCGCCCCATCCTTCGACACTTGGCTGTCCAACTTCGCTCAGCTGCAACCACTACTGCAGGAGCGATCTCCCGATGCACGTACGCCACACCCCGACTATCTCTACCAAGTCGTCATTCAATTCCCGGCTACATTTTTCCCTGACCAATTATCTCTTGAAGCCTTCGGAGAACGTATCGCCGAAAGCATGCCACGCACACACGAATACGATGGCTTTGACCACGGCAGTGGAACCACCAACTACTTCCTTTACTCAAACACGCCAAACGCCATCCTCACCAACTTCCGAAAATACCTCGGCACAAACAAAGTCGAGAAAAAAGTCCGTATCGCCTATCGCAGCGTCGACCATGACATCTGGACAAAGCGAGACATCCGGCCATTTGACTACAGCTACTAAACAAACACTGTGCCGGAAGTGTTACATGCAGAGGGAACTCCGATGTACGGCACCCATAGCACGTCCGGCTGTAAACATGAACGGTAGCAATAAGTTCGAATCTGGTAATGGGATGTTGGATACATAGAGATCGGGAAAGTCACCACCGGCAAACTGGATATTGAAGTAACAGCTCTGATGCGCTGACATTCGTTCGCATGACGGCATCCCCTGACATCTGCAATTTTAGAGGTTATGATGCCTAAACAATTCCATCAACGGAGAATAACCAATGCTACCAATTGCTGTCCCGGCAATCTCAATCGCCTATCAGGAACCATCCCTTACCAACAGACAACAGGTCAAGCTTGCTGAAGATGACAAGCAGGTCTTTCCTGAGCCTCCTGCAGATATCACCAAGCGAAACCCTGCCATTCCAGCCGGTAAGCTAACGCTCGCCGAATACACATCAACAACTGTCGGGACCACACGCAAGCTCAACATCTACACGCCACCGGGCTACACCAAGGACAAAAAGTATCCCGTTCTCTACCTGCTTCACGGAATCGGAGGGGATGAAACAGAGTGGCAGCGATTTGCCACTGTAGATGTCCTGGCGGACAACCTCATCAATGCCGGAAAGCTACGGGATGTCATAATCGTTATGCCAAATGGCCGCGCCCAGAAGAACGACAAAGCAGAGGGAAATGTCTTCGCAGCGGCGCCATCCTTTGCGGTCTTTGAGAAGGATCTCCTCGTTGATGTCATCCCGTTTATCGAGAAGACCTATTCGGTTCTCCCGGGTCGCGAGAACCGTGCGATTGCCGGCCTCTCGATGGGCGGTGGGCAGACGCTCAACTTTGGCTTTGGAAATGCCGACAAGTTTGGTGCAATAGGCGCATTCTCATCCGCTCCGAACACCATGGATGCCGCAAAGCTCATCCCTGACCCGGATTCCACCCGCAAGCGCCAAACCTATATCTACCTTTCCTGTGGCTCCAAAGACTCGCTTTTTGGTATCAGCCGCAAGACCCACGTGTATTTGGCGGACAAGAAAATCACTCATCACTGGAATGTTGACAGCCACGCACACGACCCAACCCACTGGCGTAACAACCTTTATTGGTTTCTGCAGGGTGCGTTCAAGCCGGCAGCCCCTCAGTAAGCAACCGCGATGTGGTATGCATCTTCTGACCATAATGTCCTAGCCAACCTGGCCGACGTTTTGTCTGAACCAATCAGAACGGAGATGCATTTACAGAATGGAAGCTGATACGTCACCATCCATCATTCTCATTGCCGGGCCCGCAGGCGCTGGTAAGACAACAATCGCAAAACGTATCGGGATGGAAGCTGGCTGGGTCGCGCTATCGGAGGATGCATTTTGGGATCGTCTTCCCCGCGAGCCACACACTTTTCGCACGGATGTTGAAAAAGCCATTGTACAAGGCATGGTTGTCGCTGCTGCCATCGAACATCTTGAGCGAGGTCAGCGGGTTGCCATAGAGTTCATCGTCTACGAAGATCCCCCACAGCCGATTCAGTTTTATGCGACTGTCCTTGCTGATGCCGGTTATCAGGTGGCGGTACGCGTGTTGCGCCCAACAGTTGATGTGTTGCTGGAGCGGCAGGCCAAGCGAGGGAATGCGCACGACACGGAGGTGAGTGTTGATGTCCGACGTGGCTTTGCAGATCAACAAGTTCGCTGTCTGCACAGTCCAGCCATCGATCCAACATGGGTAATCGACTCATCGGAGCTGTCCAGTGATGATGTCTTCCAGAAGCACTTTGCTCATTTGATTTAACTATGGTTACCGTAACGGACTTGAACGCGTTCTGCCGGGTGCGTTCAAGCCAGCAAGCTTAGCGACTCAGAACAGCGAGTGACCAGATTCCGGGCGTTCCGGATGTAATCCGGCAGCGGATGAAGCGGGCATTTGCGTTAATTGAGACCACGTGCGGAGACCCGATTGCTGGCGTTTCAACGCGATAGACCTCGCGCCACTTGCCGGGGGTCGTTGCAATGTCGACTGCAAATTTATGACCGCCAGTTGGGTTGACGAAGGCGATTTCCAGTTTCCCAATCGAGCGGGACTGTTGGCAATCGATGACAACACTTGGTGATGTATCAGACGGTGCCGCCATCCAGCGTGTGCCATTGGAGCCATCAATCATGTTGGATGCTGAAAAGACCTCAACACGTCGCAGCTCCGGACGGTTGACCGGTGGGATTTCAAGCGGTGATGCCGTACTCGATGCCGTAACTCCAAACGACATCTTTTTGGAGAGCGGCTCGTGCTTCCCGGTGAGCTTCATCGGAACAATCCAGCCATCTGTGTCAAAGGTCATCTCCTGCGAGACAATCTGGCGGTTTGTTCCAGAGCGGCCGAACTCGAGATGGACAAAGCTCCACTTGTCCGTACCCGGGTGGTTGATGACACAGCCGTGACCGGGCCCGATGATACCGGCTTTGAGATCCGTGATAGCGATGATGTCCCTGACAGGCTTTACCCACGGGCCTTCGGGAGAGCCGCTAGGCGACACCATGTAGGCGTAGTGATAGCGCTCACTGCCATCCAAGGTGTAGAGGTAATAAAGCTTTCCCTCACGCGCAAAAAGAATCGGACCTTCAGAGTAGCCCTTTTGCCCTGTTGAAATCTCGAGAGGCTTGCCTTTCAGCTGTGTAAGGTCATCCGAGAGGCGGCAGATAAACCGCTGCGACCAGGCCATCCAAATGGAGCCATCCGGGTGTTCGTACAGCTCGGCATCGATTGGATGACCCACTGGAATATCCATTTGTTTCCAGCCGGATGTCTTTGTGATGCGGCGGCCATTTGGGGTTCGGAATGGACCAAGAGGCGAATCGGCGGCGAGAACCGTGATGCGATTGTCGAGTGTTGGGAAGATGTAATAGCGGCCATTGCGGTATATGGCATTGCTGGGCGCCCACCACTTTGCATCAAAGTCGTCGTCAACGATGGGTCCGTGGAGCGTCCAGGATGAGAAGTCATCCGATGTCCATACAACCGGAATGCCGCTGGTGGCGAGGCCTTTGCCTGCGCCATCCGTGGTTCCGTAGCAATAGTAACGTCCGTTGAAGTTGGCGATAGCAGGATCAGCAAACAGGTCAGGAATCAGCGCATTCGGGAAGCGCGTGTCGGCGGGTTGGCGGGTTTCCTGATGGATGACTTTGCCATCCAAACGTGCGGTGATGGTGTTTCCGCGCAGCGTGATGTGGATTTTGTACCAGCGCCCAGCCTCGATTTTGCCTTCTTTGGAGCCCGCTGGTATTCCGGGAGACTGGAGTGCATGGCGGGTGTTTGTCCAGCCTCCGATATTCCAGCGGCTTGGTGATGCTGTCCCTGTCATCGCAAAGTAGACTAGAAACCCTTCATTCCCTGAGACTTTACGTGCTTCGACATGAAAGTCGTAGTCATGCCATTCAGGATTTCCGAACACCAGTGCGGTATCGGTTTCCATGCTCGTTTGGCGGATGATGCGTTGTGATACGTCCCAGTCTCCGCGGGCGATACGACAGGTTTTCAGTGCATCACCGGGTGCAGCCTGAGCGATGGTTTTCCCAGCGGTGATGATTCGAATGCCCCTAAACTCGGCAGTCGTTTCCCAGGTACCGATGCCAACCATTCCATGTAGGGAATCCATTGCCAGCTTATCCTCGTGCGCAAATGTATTTTAAGTAAGGATACAGGTGTATCTACTCCTTACAGTGACGCTTTGCCATTGTTCGGGTTAAACTGCTAGCGTATTTATCGGTGCAACGATGCATCGTAATTCCGAACACTTCGAGGAGGTTTCCAACGATGCGAAGACTGACTTCTTTATTGGTTCTCGGTGCAACATTATTGCTCTCGGCTCAAGTAAGTGCTCAGGCACCTGCAGGAGATCCGGCCCCGACGGTTTTGTCAGAAAGTTTCAAATCCTATGGCCTGTCCACACTTGAAAAGGCATTGGATGACACAGGGTTACGTAAACAGCTTGCTGGTAAGGGTCCATATACATTATTTGCACCCAGCAATGCGGCATTCAAGATGTTGGGGCGTAAGCGCAGTGCTGCTCTGATTGCAGATCCTAAAGAGCTCAAAAGTGTGCTTCTCAACCACATCGTAAAGGGTAAATACACTACGGGCGACCTTGGAAAGCTTCCTCACCTCGGAAAACTGAAGACACTCGGCGGTGGAGAGCTTGTCGTTTTCAATAAGGGTGCTCTGCTCGTAAACATGTCAAAGCCATACCAGGCCGACAAAAAGGCAACCAATGGCATTATGCACATCATGGACAGGGTTTTGTTGCCTAAGAAATAGGGATAACTAAGTGAACAAACAGTCCCGTTTCAGTTAGCGATGCGGGGCTGTTTTTCGTTAATCACTCAGTAGGAACGGGGATATCCCCACGAACCTTGTAGGCCTTGGCAATGCCAGCAATCGCTTCCTTGTCACCGGGGAGCAGTGTCAGGACGTGTTGCCATTCGAGAATAGCTCTTGGAATCCGTCCATTTACCATACAGTGCCGCGCAACGGCCTTGTGCGCCTCCGCATTAGGCATGTCCTGCCCTGCGGTCGTGACGAGCTTCATGTACTCATCCCCAAGCGTTTGCTCCTTACGAGCTTCACCCAGGATTTTACTGCCTAGTTCACGGTTACCTGCTCGAACAAGTAAGGTGCCGTATTGAATCCGCAGCTGGCCCGTATCAGGACTTTTGGCATACACGAGCGAATATTGCTTGATAGCATCTGCATCTCTACCCATGAACTGATAGATGCGACCAAGCTGATATTGTGCATCGGGGGAATCTGGAGACTGTTCCAGATAGTGTTGTGCGACGGCTTCGGCATCTTTCAGCAGGTCCGCACGTCCTTCCGCGCGTGCTTTGTATTTGCCAAGAATGGCATCCACTTTTGCCGCAGTAATCGCGCTTTCAGCGGGGGCAATAAGAGCAGCTTTGTCAAGTGTTGCGATTGCATCATCGAATCGAGCCTGTGCGATCCGATTTCTGCCAAGAAGAAGGTGAATCCGCCAGTCGCTAGGACGATGGCTATCCGCCTTTATCAGATCCTGTTCTGCAGCTTTGAGACTTCCAATCTGCTCGAATACCAGTGCACTCGCAAGGTAGGGTTCTGCGCTTGTGGGCTCAAGGGACTTTGCCTTCGAAACGTGGGCCTGACAATCCTTTTGCCAGCCGAGGAGTGCCTCAAGAAATGCAACACGCAGAATGGATGACACGCTGTCAGGAGCGATACGCAGCGCAATCCGCGCGTGCTCCATAGCTTTGTCCTGCCAGCCGATACGCTCATAAAGGGATGAGATGCCGCCGTGGAAGGCTTCATCTTTCCCAAGGGCTGCATCTTTGCGAGCAGTAATACTAAGCTCCTGAAGCAGCTGAGCAGCCCGTTTCGAGTTTCCGTGGGACAGGAAAAAGCGAGCGGCTTCCATCCGGGTTTCGATTGTCACTCCAGGAGCGGACAGCGATGCCTCAATATCTTTGGCCTCGGCATTTTGAGACTTGAGCGAAGAGAGGTGTTTTTCGTAGGCTTCGCGCTGCCGGCGGGCATCCGATGTTGCCTTCCACTGCTTCATTTGCCAGGGGATGGTTGCGACACCTGCGATGAGTACAAAAGCAAAGAGGCCGAGTACCCGTTTATCGGGTGCCCGGCCATTGGACATATTTGTCATTTACAGCTTCAATCCGAGTGGTCGGTGAGGTTTAGTTACCCTTGAAGTAAGTTGTACCACCACCTGGTGCGCCATAGGGTGCACCTCCGCCAGGACCGCCCATTCCACCAGGTCCACCAGGACGCTGGTTGGCAAGATTGGCCGGGGGCATGCGTTGTGCTTTGATGCGGTCGATTTCAGACTGATTTGGCGTTGCACCCGGCGCGAGCTGGTCAGATCCAGTAGCACCGGCTCCACCAGCCGCACTGTCTTTGCCGCAGCCGGTGCAGAGAGCACCGGCTACGACAACAAACGCGACCGCAAGTGTCCAGCGGTCAGCACTCACCACTACTTAACTCCGTAGTAGCTAGCGCGAACCTGACCTGCTTGATTGAACTTAGCATGGCCATCTGCAAAGCCAACGTTGGACCCACGGGTGTGAATCGTGCTGCCTTCGTCCCATGCATTCGGGAACTGACCAGATCCAGCAGGGGAACCGGAACAAGCATTTCCGTAGTAGTTAGGAATCTTGCCATCGGTCTTTGCCCATGCAAGACGTGGGATACGGAAGTTCTGGCGGGCATCGTTTGGACGTCCGGCATTTTCCCAGTTCACCCAGTCGCCGTAGCAGTCCCAGCTCGAGAGTGCGGAGATCATGTCGCCAACGATAAAGGTGTCAGCTGGCTTGTCCATCGCTGCGATGCTTGGGAACGAGTAGGTCAAAGGCTCATTGGAACCATAGGACAGATACTCATTATCCAAAATTGGAAGGCGCCCGACTGGCTGTGCACCGGTATTGTCGTAAACAAACCAACCGTTCTCACGGAAGCGAACCTTGGTCGTCGCGGATGGACAGGAGTAAACCTTGCCGTTCTTGACGTATGGGTAGATCGCGTAATACCAGATGGTCGTTGCGTTGTTTGGGCTATACCAACCCTTGTCACCCCAGCTGGTGGAGTAGTTTTGGTCCCAGCGCCATTCAGGGAAGGTTTCATCGTAGTCCTGCGAATACATCATCATGCCGAGGGTCAGCTGCTTGATGTTCGAAAGACAAGATGCACCACGGGCCTTTTCACGGGCCTGGGCGAAAACAGGGAAGAGAATAGCTGCGAGAATAGCGATGATGGCAATTACCACCAACAGCTCGATGAGTGTAAATCCAGCATTGGATCTTGACTTCATAGCAATGCATCCTTTCAACATGTGGAACAGATACTGCATCACCTGACAACTGCGTCAGGTAAATGCATCATACATAAGATTAAGGGTATTTGCACAATATGAGTATTTCATTAGATACAACTGAACATATTGCATTTCCAATGATACCCAACAATTAGTTTCGACAACGATTCACCTGTTCATCAGGGTAGATTTGACGTCAAACGTGTCAAAATCATCCGGATACTGCATCCCACTCTGGCATCCGTCGCACTTCTAGGGCTAATATCCCGCATCCCTACGCTAACAGGAATGCCACGCCATGCCGGAACCACAACCCCCAACCACTTGGAGTGCTGATAACGGGAATGGTACGTTCAGTAATCCACTCTTCTTTGATGAGTTCTCGGACCCGGACATGATCCGCGTTGGAAGCGATTACTACCTCACCGGGACAACAATGCACAGTAGCCCCGGCTTGCCTGTATTGCATTCGAAAGACCTTGTCAATTGGTCATTGATGTCCTACGCGAGCGACCGGCTTGACCTCGGCCCCGAATTCCGCCTCGACAATGGCAAGGATATATATGGCCGCGGCATCTGGGCGCCAAGCTTCCGCCATCACAATGGCACCTTTTATATCTTTGCCAATGTCACTGGACATCCGACATTGGTTTTTACATCCCGAAAGCCCAGCGGTCCTTGGAAACGCACCACGATGAAGCGTGGATTCCACGACTTATCCGTGCTCTTTGATGACGATGGTAGGAACTATGTGGCTTGGGGTTATCGGGACATCCGCATCGCCCAGCTGAATGAGACACTGGACGACATCATCCCTGGGACAGAACACGCTCCCTTCGGGCGAGATTCCATCATGGGTGAAGGAGCGCACTTTCTTAAGATCAACGGGATGTACTACATTATCAGTGCATGGTATGCGGGCGGTTTCCGTATGCCTTGTGCGCGAGCAAAGAACCCATATGGTCCCTACGAGATTATCGACTCCATCAGCACAGGGGAGGCCTTTGGAATCACGCAGGGCTATCGCCTGCGGTCAGACAAAGGTGGCAAATTCGATATCAGTGCACCGGATCCAAGCAGGGATGGTATAGCAACCGCCATCCACCAGGGCGGAATCGTCGACACCAAGAGTGGCGAGTGGTGGGGTTACTCGATGATGGATGCAAACTCTATCGGGCGGCTGACGTGCTTGTCTCCCATCACATGGGTGGATGGCTGGCCGATGTTCGGTCTCCCGGGAAACATTGGGCGCACCCCGCGCACGTGGGTCAAGCCAGCAACCGGAAGCCGAACCAAGCCGTCGTCTCCCTACACCCGCAGCGATTCCTTCAAAGGTCCAACGCTTGCGAATGTCTGGCAGTGGAACCACCACCCTGATGACACCAAATGGTCGCTCAAAACTCGGCGGGGCTGGCTGAGCCTCACGCCGCAGTCATCCCCTGACTTTTGGCATGCAAAAAACACCCTGACGCAACGCGCCATCGGACCAAAGTCATCGGTAACCGTGACGCTTGATGCAACGCGGCTTGTACCGGGTGATATCGCTGGTCTTGGTCTGCTTGACCATCCTTACGCCTGGATAGGCATTCGCCGGGCTCCCAACGGTGAATGGCAACTGACGATGTTTTGTCAGGAGTCGTCGAAAGAGACAACAGTGGCATTACCTAGTCCCGTCATGTTGCTACGGGCTGAGTGCGACTTTCTAACCGAAATCGCTTCTTTCTCATGGAGCGTGGATGGCCTGACTTGGCAAGAGCTTGGAAGCCCATTTCGGATGGTTTTTCAGCTTCGTACATTCCAAGGTGTCCGCTACGCTCTCTTTGCGTATAACACAGTTGGCAACAGCGGCGGGAGGGCTGACTTTAGGAACTTTTCGGTAAACGAACCGGCCCCACGGGGTTTGATGCACGACATTCCTGATGGACAGATTGTCAAAATCGAAAATGCAACATCGGGGGCCACGCTAACAGCAACTGGCTCATATCTCAGCAGCGCTCCTTCGGCAGTGGATGATCATCATCAGTTCAAGGTCATTGCGTTGAAAAACGGTCGGATATCGCTCAAACATGTCAAGTCCGGAAGCTTTATCACTGTCTCCGGTCAGGGGACTGCATCGAAAGTCAGTCTCCAAAAGGCACGCGCCGGTGACAGACAGGCCTTTCAATGGACGGAAACCATCCATGGTGACATCATGCTGCTGAGTGTCTCCGGACACCGCAATCTACAAATCCTCCCGGATGGCAGTGTGGGCATAACGGCAGAAGGAACAACACACGACAATCGCAATGGCGCGCGCCTAAAGATCTCAGTAGTCGCCGAAAACAAAAGCTAGCCCGTCCAATCATGGGGTTTGGCTAGCCGACTGGTGGCTGACTTTCATGAGATGACACGCCGGAAACTGGTCGCCCACTCTCCAGTGAAACAGCTTTCAGGGATTGATGCGCTTCAAGCTCAGAAATAATCCGGTGGATGTCGGCGGAGATAAGACGCAGCTCGTCGAGTTCCTTTGATGCAAGCTCCTGGTTGCGCTTTGCGATTTCAAACTCATCCACACTCGCCCTATGAGTCTCCCTGATAAGTTTTTCTGTCTTCTTTGATTGCACATCCTGACCGACCAGGATAACGGACATCAGAACCAGCTGCAGAAAGTCCTGAATCAGCCAATCGACAAGATTGTTTTCGGAGAGCGCCTTCGGGAGTCCGGCCAGCGCAAGGACTGCAAAAAGACCGGCACACCACATCGTGCCGACTTTAATTGTGATTTTCTCTCCCAGCGACTTACCTTGTTCCTCGAAGTTTTTCATGCCGATTTACCTGATTGCGATTCTAACCGAAATGTGACAATTCACTGAAGCACCGCCTGATACGATTCACTCAATGGCCCTGACCCGCAAAGCGAAGCTTGGAATCAGTATTTTTCTGGTGATGCTCGTTCTGGCGGGGAGCTTTCTGATCTACCTTATCGGGATGCTGCAGCACATGTACCGGGATGAGGCAATCAATTCTGAGGTCGGTTTGCTGATACAGCAGCATGCCTACGACATTGCGCGTAGCCGCCTGCTTGCTAACCCGGAGTATGCAAAAACGGTTCGTGGGATACGCCGACAAATCCAGGCCCTCGGGGGTCTGGGGCGCCTCGCCGACGCGGAAGCCATCCTCTCCGAAAACCCTACATTTGCAGCAAGTGTTTACGGCCAGGAAACCATCGGCGAATTACGGATGCTGCAAGGTCGCTATAAAGAAGCCGCGGATGCGTATGACAAGCAATACAAAAGCAGACCATTTGCTAAGGCGACACTGGGGTCGAAAGCCCTCGCGATGTGGAGAGGTAAGCTACCAGGCTCCCTCGATGTTGCAAAAGACTCCTGCGATGACAGCGGGCACTACAACGCACGCGGCTTCTTCGTAATCGCAATGCACTCTCCTCCGATGTCACCAGAGCGCCTGAAAACACTCCAGCGAGCGATGGAATTTGCGCCCGATGATTTCATCATTAATGCCTATCTCACAGAAGCCAGACTTCAGAAGAACGTTTCCGCCGAGCTGGATGCCCTTGAAGCAGCTGTGGATGCATCCTATTACCCGGGAGGGCGCCGGGACCGGGCCAAAAGCGCATTTATCAAAGCCGTAAAAACCCACCACATCACGGGCAAGGCGGCAATCTTGGCGGAAAAGTACGCCAGCGAATCCAAGCCCACACACTAACCTGCCCGGCGTTACGCACCAGACAGAATACGGTTGTATTGCAATGACATTTTCCCTGTCAGTAAACAAGGCACACTGATTGCAATGTCAGGGTGCATGAACTTACCAGATCGCGTTTCAACTAAGCTACGAAAGCTCACGGACATAGCCCTCTGGAAGCTTAGTGCCAGCCGGAATCAACGTCCGGAAATCAACATCATCAAAACGTCGGATGAGAATAACGGGAATGGTCCGGTATTCGAAGTCATTGGTGACTGTTACATAAACCCATTTGACGGATATGTGATCAGTAATGGACACGTGATTTGGGAATCGATGACACCAAACTACGATCCTGCCGCGAATGTATCAGCGATTGGCGTTCCGAAGTTTAGTGACTACAGGGATGCCAAGGCAGGCAATTCCAAGACTGTTTCGGTACCAAAAGCTCTGCATTGCAGGCATTTCTTTGAGTGGAACTACTATCACTTTTTCATGGATGTCCTTTCAAAGGTTTCCGTTTATGAGTCAGCCGGCGTTTCAATGCAGGCACCATTGGTTGTGGGCAAATACTTCGACCAGCTGTCTTTTGCACCACAAGTTACAACAACGACATCTTTACAAAGATACAGTTGGATTAATCAACAGGAATCATTTGTTCATACCAACGGCGTTACTTACTGCCGGGTTGATTCAGACTACAAACGCCGAGTTGATTGGATTAATCAACAGGTCAAAACATCAGATAATCAGCCGGATGAAAACCGAATCTACCTAACGCGGGGCAAATCTTCGGGACGAAACGTCAGTAATGAAAATGACTTGATCGACATCTTGAAGAGCCACGATTTCAAAATAGTTGACACCAACGGACTCCATATTACAGAGCAAATCGATATGTTTAAGAACGCGCGGTACGTTGTCGCTCCCCACGGTGCCGGCCTAACCAACATTATGTTCCGTGGTTCATTTCCTTTATCTGTCCTGGAATTACATCCAATCCACAAATACACGGACTTCAAAAAAATCTGCGATAGTTACGGTCATCACTGGAACGCGCTGATGGGGAAAGTCGAGCGCGGTGATGTTCGCCACGCGAACTACTCCATTAACGCCAATGAATTTGAGTGTAAGTTGCGTGAAATGTTAGCCGTCGGATAGTCGACTACTCTGGTTCCATCGATGCTTGCTTTCGCCCGGCGTTACAATACACCTATGGAAGCAAGCATCGAGATCCTCACCGCTCTCATCCACGCACCAGGCCCGCCGGCACAGGAGGGCCCCGTCCGCGATGTCCTTACCCAAGCGCTGGACTCGGCTGGCATTAAGTGGACGGTTGATGCCCGTGGCAACCTCCTCGCCGCACCGGGAAACAACATCCCGGAAAAACCACGCATCGTGGTAACCGCACACCTGGATGAAATCGCACTCATGGTGCAGCGTATCGAGACAGATGGCACCCTCTCCGTCCTACCGCTTGGCGGCGCACATCCATGGAAATGGGGGGAAGGCCCGGTCGACATCCTCTGCGGCGACGCCCCGCTCCAAGGTGTCCTTTCGTTTGGGTCCATCCATACGACGGATGCATCCACGGCTATACAAAAGTCACGGGATGGCAAAGCAATCACCTGGTCGGATGCCAAAGTCATCACGGGAGATCCCGCAGACCAGCTCCCGGCTACGCTGCGCTCGGGAACACGTATTGTTCTCTCAAAAGAGCGCCGGACACCGGTGCGCCTCGGGAAAAACGCCGAGCTGATTGCCGCACCCTTTCTGGATGACCGAGCAGACTGCGTCGTTTGGTTGCAGACGCTAGTCGCTCTCCAAGAGGCCGGCGCGTGCCCGAATGTCCTCTTTGCAGCGACCACCGCTGAAGAGCTTGGTGGTCACGGCGCGCTGTGGCTGCTCGGTGGAACCCGCCCGGATATCTGCATTGCCCTCGAGATTGCGCCGATTGCCCCGGATAATGACTTGCGGCTTACTCCGACTCCAACGTGCTGGTCCACGGATGGCTACTCACCCACCGCACCAAGTGATCTTGACTTGGTTGCGGCGGCGGCAAAGATAGCAGGAACGGGAGTCAGTTTCCATGCGCTGACGCGCGGCGGCTCGGATGCGAGCTGCGCTGCGGCATCCGGGCACTGCGCCCGCCCTATCACGCTGGCACTTCCGGTTGACAACACACACGGTTTTGAAGTGATGCATGTTGAGGCAATCGAATCCCTGACACGACTGACGACAGCACTTTTGAAAACTCTTTAGGACACGCGGCGGTATGGCCGTAGAAACGAGCGAATAAATATGATTCAGGCATAAGCAGCCATTTTGGCGAATCACATTTCGTGAATTGTAATGACTTCCTCGTAGCCCATGCGCAACGAACACCTTAAGAACCAACCAACCGTGGCCCCCAGGCTGCACAAAGGAACAATGATCATGATTCAGGCAAAAGCAGCCATTTTGGCGGAAGCCGGCAAAGATGTCGAAGTTGTCGATATTCAAATTGGGGACATCGCCCCGGATGATGTCATTATCGATGTCGCAGCAAGCGGTGTCTGCCACACCGACCTGACGATCAAGATGCAGCAGGGTGCCGGGATGAAATTTCCTATCATCCTTGGGCATGAAGGCGCGGGAATCGTCCGTAAAGTCGGCGCAAATGTGTCGCACCTGTCGATCGGTGACCCGGTCTGTATCGCATACCGCGCACCTTGCGGGACCTGTCCCAGCTGCCGCCGCGGCGACCCACGCCACTGCTACATGGCGCTGCGCCCGAAGACGTCGATTACACGTACATCAGATGGCGCAGCGTGTTCACAAGTCCTGCGCTGCGGAACTTTTGCGACATCTACGGTGGTGCACTCGAAGGCTGCGATCCGGATGCCGGATGCGATGCCTCTCGACAAAGCCTGTTTGCTGGCATGCGGCGTGATCACGGGTGTTGGCGCGGCGATGAACACGGTCACGGTTTTCCCGGGAGCAAGCGTTGCGGTGGTTGGCTGCGGCGGTGTCGGTCTGAGTGTGATTCAGGGAGCGCGCCTTCAGGGCGCAAAGCAGATCATCGCCGTGGATGTCAACCCGGTCAAGCTCCAGTGGGCGAAGGACTTTGGCGCAACGGACATTGTGGATGCACGAGACTGCGACCCGGTCGCTGTGGTGCGCGGGCTGGTCAAGGATGAGTGGCCTGGCTACGAAGGTGGCGTTGACTTTGCATTCGAAGCGACGGGGCTTATGAAGTGCATCGATCAGGCGGTCCGGATGGTGAATTACAATGGCACTGCGGTGAATATTGGCTTCCCGGGCCCGGATGCAGAAGTCACATTGAATGTCGGAAATATCGACACTGGTGTGTACTGGAACAAGGTGAATCTAATGGTTTGCCACTGCGGGGATGCGCTGCCAAGCCATGATTTCCCATTGCTTGCGCAGTATTACCTGCAAGGGCGACTGGACCTCGATGCGATGGTCACGCAAAAAATTGGCTTGAACGATGTTGAAGAGGCATTCCACCTGATGGAAACCAGGAATGTCATCCGCAGTGTGATTGCCTTTTAGTGCAAATCAGAGTAACGAAAAAGCCCCCGGGGGAGACGTGAAGGTGTCCACCCGGGGCTTCTTTGTACCCGTTAATCTAGTTCTTCTTGAGGAGCTTTAAATCTGCCATCCACTCTTCGAAACGAACCTGCCATGTGCCGAAGGGGATGCCTTTGCGCTCACTGATCGCGCCACCATGACCACCATGGCCATAAATGTGAAGCTCGGCCTCAACGCCAGCGGTAAACAACAGGTTGTAGTACTCGACCGTTTGCTTGGCGTGAAATTCATCATCCTTGCCGGCGCTGGTCAGAAACGCAGGACCCGCATCGGGAGGGATTGAAAAATACATCGGATTCCAGCCCGCATAAACCAATGCAACAAAATCCGGCCGGCAGCCTTGACGTTCGATTGGATCCGTCGCGGTGGGCTTACCCGCATCGTTGCGCATATGCACGAGCGCAGCGAGCGCTCCTCCCGCCGAAAACCCCAGAATTCCCACACGCTTTGGATCGATGCCCCAGTCTTTGGCATTTGCGCGGCAGATACGGAAGGCACGCTGTGTATCCTGTAGCGCCTCCCCTTCAACGGTGTACTTGTAACCCGGAGTGAATGCCAAACGATACTTGAGAACCGCAGCCGCGACGCCACGTTGATTCAGCCACTCTGCAATCTGCGTCCCCTCGTTTGGCCAGCCCAGCTCACGGTGTCCACCACCCGGCGCAATGATGACCATCGTGCCGTTAGCCTTGTCCTTTGGAGGAAGGTGAACGGAAATTATCGGATTGTGGACATTCTTGATGTTGAAGTACTGCCCAGGTTTTGCATCCGGTGGGGTCAGAATCTCTTTCTCGTTCTGCCCCTGCAGCGTCGGGTGCCCGGGTGGGTAGAGCGGGATGATCGTGGGAGTTTGTGACTGGGCCCGCGCAGCGGACACGACGCAAACGGCACAAAGAATAGGGAGAACCATGCGGAGGATGTTCATGAAACGACCTTCACCTACATCCACACTAATTCCTGCACTAAGGCCTCAGCGTCTGCGCGACATGGAGCAAAATCGCCTGGCCACCGTGCTGGCTGTCATGTGAAACCATATGCCCGAGAATCCAGCGGATGGTGAATTGATTCCCCCAAGCCGTGACTTCCTTGTCAATGTCGGTGAGCCCCGCGAGAACCCGCAAGGTGTTTTCGCGAACACGGTCCTGAATCTCGTAGTAGTACGCCAGTGGCTTGCTCGGAGCGACAGGCCACTTGCCATTCCAAACATCCGTCTGGTCGGCAAGCAGCTCTTCCTTTAGCGCTGCGGGAACCGCGCCGCCCTCAAGCACTTCCATCGTCCAAATGGCTTCCGAGTCCGCCATGTGGAGCAGTACCGCCCCGATGCTGTGTGCACCCGGGTAGGCCTGGTGGGAAATCTGTTCAGGGGTGACATCCGTTCCCAGCATCCACCGCCACTCCCCCGTGCTCTGCTTGAGCATGTTGATATACGTCGCAACCTCGGGATGCACAGGGGTGGTGGCTATATCGGACATCGGGAATCGTCTCCTCAACTCAAGTCATACAGATGTCGACAGTCTACCGGTGTCAGGCTTTCCCTGCTGTGAACCCGCCATCCACGAGGAGGTTGGCTCCCGTGATAAAGCTGGCATCATCGGAAAGCAGGAAAACGACTGCTGCCGCAATCTCCTCCGGACGGCCAAGACGCCCCAGTGGATGCAGAGACTTTGCATATTCCTTGGCTTCATCGGAGAGCTGATTCAGCATTGGGGTTTCGATATACCCTGGCCCAACGGAGTTGCAACGCACGCCAAACTTCGCTCCTTCGAGGGCAATCGTTCGGGTGAGGTTGACGAGGCCTGCTTTGCTTGCGCTGTAGGCGGCGGTGGTGGATTGGCCGATGACACCTAAAATCGAGGCACAGGTAATGATGCTGCCTGAGCCCTGCGCGTACATCGGGGGCAAGGCTGCCCGGATGGTTCGGAAGGCTCCGGTGAGGTTGACATCGATGACCTTTTGAAACTCGCTATCAGGATACGTCTCGGCAGCATGTGTCAGACCGACACCGGCGTTTGCGAACAAGCCATCTACGCGACCGAACGCGGCGATGGTTTCTTCGATCATCGCATTGGCAGCTGCTGTAGAGCGGACATCGGTGGCGATAAAAATGCACTTGCCTGGATAGCTGGCGCGAAGGCGCTCGGCTTCAAAGCCACCCTGGCTACCTGCCACATCGGCGATCACGGCGAAGCCACCTTCTACGAGCACTCTCTCGACAGTAGCGAGGCCTATTCCGCTGGCTCCACCCGTTACCACGATTACTTTGTCTTCCAGTCTCATCCGTTTGCTCCTTTGTTACAGACTGTTCAATGACACGGTATCCAAACGCTGGTCGGATTCCATCCGCCAATTGGGTGACTGTGAACAAACAACTTTCTGAGTCGTTTCCGGATTAATGAACTGGCAAATTTTCAAGTGAATCCGTCATAAATGACTACCAATCGTGGCAGGCGGTCATCGGAGGAATAAATGCGTTCATCCGTGGAAAGAACAAAAGAGATTGATGGATTCCGTGTTCAGTGCTGAATCAGCCGGACCCAAAACCACACCACGCACAGCTGGTGGCAGGTCGCGAAGCAATGTAACTTGGAAGGTTTCACCATTCGGTGCTGTCACGAGTCCATCCACAGGGTAACAGGCAGCCGAGAGAGCCCAGTCCAGCCCACGTTGGGTCACTTTGGCAATCGCTTCCAGGGTGGCCCAAGTGTCTGCACTAATCGCATCGCCATTCACATCAACAGGAAAGTCAGCGACATCCACCAAATCAAGTCCGATTGGAAACGCACGAGCCGTCGCCCCTGCCCACATCCCGGGGATGCGGGAATGGCTTACATTCACCTGCCCGTTGGGCGTTTCAGCAACCAGCTGGCCACTTGATAGTGAATGGATTGTGATGTCTGAGATGGGCACATCGTACGCGTTTGCCACCAGGTAGCGCAGGAGAATCCGCCCACAGCGCCATTCGCTTTGCTGAAGCCAGTCAGTTATCGCAGCTGCATAGATACGTTCCTGCTCCGTCAAGATGTTGCTATTTAGCTCAAGAAAGCCATCCGGGAGATCTGAAAGCTGGACAAAGCTTGTGTAAACGGTCATTTAGAAACCAGCCAGTGCACCGTTCTCTCCAGCGGGCCGCGCGAGAAACGCTTCATCCAGATATGTGAGAGGAACAGAGCACCCACAAGCCAGATAGCAAATGCAGAAAGCCCCACGCCAACTGGCCAGTTCCAGTCCGGGTATATGCGGTAGAGCGGGATGCAAACGCACAGGATATGCCCGATGTAGTGGGTGAGCGACATCCGGCCGAGGGGTATGAGGATGGCAAACAGCCGCTCCCTCCAGCCAACGAATCCGATAAGAATAAGCGCAACGCCACTGCATTGGAGAACAAAAGGTAGTGTCGTTGGCGTCCATGTGATTTCCGTGAGTGGGCGTATGGCGGCGGGGACGACGCCAGCCAAAAGCACACCCAATCCCCCTATCCCCGCAATTCCACACCCAGCAGCCACTAGGGAAAATGGCTTCGCAAATATCGCCTCGACTCGGCCCAGCCGGCAACCAAGCCAGACCAGGCTCCACCACGGGACGATGGGATAGCTGTTCGTAAAGAGGAGAAATGTGGCAGCGCGGAGGAGACCGCCAGACTTTAGGAGCTCGCCGGGCTGCTCGATTACATCAATAGCCGTATCGCCATTGAAGATCAACGGAATAACCAATGTGGCTGCAATTCCGATGGTCGCAAGCGCATCCCCGATGCGTGGTTTTGCGCGAACCAGCTGAAAGAGCGCGAGGCAGATTCCAAGTGCCAGCAGGACTTCTGTGTTCCAAATCGTCACGTGCAACAAAATCCCGATGACGCAGTAGAGCATCGCACGGCGGTAAATCGCAGCGGGCTTGTCGGCAGACATGCGTGCCCACGTCATCCCGGCAAGGATGAAAAAGAGCACCGCTGCCTTACCTTCCAGCGCCAGCGTCACCTTCGCGGCAAATGTCCCACCATCCGATGGCACCATGTGGACATAAGCCATCATCAGGATAGCGATGCCCCTTGCGGCATCCAGGGCCGTGACGCGTACGGTAGGTTTACTTTCGTCCACTGGATCGCCCGACGGCGCGACAAGGGGCGCCGGTGTAGGTCTTATTTGGGAGGAGGGTCTCCTCTTTCATGATGACGCTGTTGGTTGTGACATGGGTACCGGCACCGATGTTGGCTCCGTAGAGGGGAACGGTTCCATGACCAAGGGTCGCTCCCGGACCGATGGAGACCTTATCGATTTTGAGCACCCTATCCTCGAAGGTATGGGCCTGAAAAATGGCCGAGACGGTTGCATCATCGGCGATGGTAATCATGTCCGGATCGACGACCTGTGAAAAGCCGCCCGAGAGCGCAACGCGCTTTCCGATTTTCATCCCCATCAGGCGAAGATAGATGTTGAGCCAAAGCGTGCCTTCGAGTGGCAACAAAGCTGGCAATGCCCACTCCGTCCAGAGCACATATAAAAAGTCCCAGCGGCTGCACCAGCAAGACCAAAGCGGATGCACACCGGGTTTGACTTTCCCGAGGAGCAGCCACTTTAAAATGAGGACGGTTCCGGCAAGGATCACGGGCACGCCGATTCCGGCGAAGAGTGCTCCTCCCAGATCCGTGCGTACTACCGTTCCAAGCCAGAAAGTCGAGACGGCAGCTGGAATCGCTGGCACAGTAAAGCGCAGCAGCTCCCAAAACAGGCGGGTTGTGTAGCGAAGCGCATCTGGTTCGTATGTCAGGGATACATCTACATCCAGGATTTCGCGCCGTGGAAGGTTGAATCCGGGGATACCAAACCAGGATGACCCCGCGGTCACCTTATCTGGCTCAACAACCGTACAGACTCCAAATAAGACATCCGGTGGGAGATCACTCCCCGGTAACACAACAGCGTGATTGCCAAAGAAGCTGTCCTCGCGGACATGGACCGGAGCGATAGTGACACTTCCTGAGAGGAGGAGTGGTGTGCCCATATATATGCCATCTGCGCAGAATGTCAGAGCATCAAATGTCACCATCTGCGGAGCCAAATCCACCAGCGTACTGATTTCACAGCTGCGGCCAATACGCATCCCTGCGATGCGCAGCCATACCGGCCAGAAGAGGCTGCCGCTAAGCCAGCGGTTTGCCGAATCTACGAGCCCGGATGTCAGCCACAGGCGCAGGAAGACAATGCTTCGTAATGGGTAGCTGCCGGCTGGGATTGCCCCGATAGCCCGAGCGGCCAAGGCTTCAAACAGTAGCAGAAAAGGCAGCGCTGAAACGGCTGCGAGTGCGGCACAAAGTGCTGTCATCACAACCTGATCAGGCTTACCGGCATCCAAAATGGAGACAAGATTGATGCCTATCAGGCGGCTGCACAGCCAAAGGCTGATGATGCTCGCAAGCGTTTCGATGCCTCCGATTGCAGCCGATGCCGACAGCTTGAGCAGCGCATAGAGAGGTTCAGAAAGAGGTTTACAACCATCAACACTTGGATTTTCGGGAGGCGGACCAGTGTCCTTCGCCGGAATACCGCTAAACGTACGCGCAGGTTGCGCTCCATGGTCTGCGTCCAAAACGGATAGCGGTGTGATGTAGGAATTTGCGGACAGAGTAGCTCCGCCATCGATAACCGCACGGGTCCCAACGCTCGACGCATCCCCGAGCGTGACGCCCCGAATCACATAGCAGCTCCGCTGAAGGTCCAGCACTTCAAGTGCGGCATCCTGACCGATAACGGCATCATCGCCAATGGTAAGCAAATCCCATCCGCCAAGAATCGGAACGCTTCCACGGTGAAAATGAACGCCCTTACCAATTCGGGCACCCAGCATCCGCAAGATGACATTGACCAGAAAGGTACCCTCAACCAGCCCCCACGGAATCTGTCGGACAGCGTGCATCACCAGCCAGATACGGAAGCCATCCCATGTCCAGATACCTGTGTCTCCAGCGGTGTAGCGACCGATGACCAGCCATTTAGTCAGAACCGCGCGAAGCACAAATGCAGCAGACCAAAGTACTGAGGTCGCCACGCCAAACAACGGAAGACCAATCACGAGCACTGCCAGGGGTAGTTTGGCTGCGGGAAGTGCAAGGGTTGCAAACCAGGCAGCGCCAAGCGCAGCGATTACCAGCTCAGTGAGCAGTACAACACCCTGCATAAGCGAAACTAGGAGTGGGAACTGCCGGTGAGGTAATGCAGCAGGAACGTTGTTTTCAGGTAACGTGCTTTCCCTTGCTGATGGAGCTGCTCTCTCAGCGATCTGACGAATCGTACGAGCTTCGTAAATGTCGCGGACCGTTATGCCAGCCGTCAGGTCAGACTGGCGGAGGCGGGACACCCACTTGGCCGCGAGCAACGATGTTCCTCCAAGTCCGAGGAAAAAGTCAGAATCCACACTTATGGACGCTGCGGGTAAATCGAGCACGATGGATGCAGCATCCACAAGACATTGTTCAAATTCTGTTTCTGGCGCGACAACTGGACGGTCATTACTAAGCGCTGGTGCCTGCTCTGCAAGCGCATCCCGCTTGACCTTGCCACCCACGGAGCGAGGCAACGTCTCAATTTTTCCATAGCAGCTTGGCACCATGTAAAACGGCAGGCGCTCGGCAAGCTGATTACGAATGGCCGAAAAGTCGATGTCATCAACCGCCGGCACAATCCACGCCGCAAGCTCCTCGCGGCCGCCACTTCCTTGCACACGGCATGCAGCTTCAAGAACTTCCGGGATACGTACGAGCTCAGCCTCGATTGCCTCAAGCTCAATGCGATAGCCACGGAGCTTTATCTGGGCATCAATTCGCCCCATGCAGTCAATATCGCCATTTGGCAAAATGCGTGCAAGGTCTCCCGTCCGGTAGACACGACCTATCTTTGGCAGCGTGACAAACTTCTCAGCTGTCAGGTCCGGGCGGTTCCGGTAGCCGACGGCCAGCCCGGGACCTGCGATGCAGAGCTCTCCGGCATCACCATCCGGAACCGATTCTAAATGCTCATCAAGAATGAATGCCGAAAGGTTTGTTACAGGTTTTCCAATGACGACGGGAACCCCCGGGATTATTTCGGCACGGGTTGCGACGACGGAGCATTCCGTTGGACCATAGCCATTAACGAGGCGACGGCCGGGTGCCCAGGTCTCGACGACATCCGTGGGCAGCGCCTCCCCGCCAACATAGATGATTCTAAGCTCCGGCAGAGCCTCCGCAGGGTTGTCACAGCCCATCGTCCGGAGCAATGTCGGTGGCGGACAGAGGACAGAGATACGCTCATCCTGCAGCCAGGTTACAAGGTCTGGGCCAAGCCGGGCGATTTCATCCGCCATCACGACGACGGTGCCACCGGCCGCCCACGCAAGCCAGATTTCCTCCAGCGATGAGTCATACGACAGTGATGACCCTTGCGCGCAGCGATCGCCGGGTTGGATATCGAAATACTCGATGTCGCTTGCAACAAGGTTGGAAATCCCGGCATGAGGAATCATCACACCTTTCGGCAAACCAGTGGTCCCGCTGGTGTAAATCAGGTACGCCAGATCATTTACATCCCGCCCCACAATGACCGATGGCTGCGGAAATGTCGCGTTTGTCAGCGTTTGATCGGTAATAACGCGCGCGGATGGATAGCAGACATCCTTCAGGACATTTGCCAGTGTCTCATCTGCGATAACAACGGCTGGCATTGCATCGGTCAGAATGCGCTCGATATGCCCGGCGGGAAATACGGGGTCAATCGCCACGAATGCGGCCCCGCAGCGGTTAATGCCAAGCTGTGCTGCGTAAGCGAGCGGATTTGTACGCGGCGTAAAAATTGCCACGATATCGCCTCGCCCCACTCCCATAGCCGTGAGGCAGGCATGAATGCTCCCAGCGCTTCTGTCCAGCTCCCCGTATGTCAGACGGACACGTGGATACTCCTCACCAAATGACGGCGGAATATCGAGCGCAATCGCATCCGGCCAGCGTTGGGCGGCATCATCAAAAAATGTCTCAAGCAGCCTCACAGAGTGCATTCTCCTACCATCCGGCTGCGTGGACATTCATTATTGTCAGCGCTTATCGACATCCCCGCCGGTCCGCATCCGCTCAATCCACTTGGGATCATCCATCCGCATGGATGGCCGCTCTCCGCGTCGTTTCTCGAACTTTGGATCATCCGGGTCCATTGTTTCCGCCGGCTTGAAGATACGCGGGTCGACATTAATGTGCTTGTAGGGCTTGTATGTGGGTGATGCGCTGAACATGTCCGAGAGGTCTGTTGCCGTCATATCAAACAGATTGTTCGGCCCGAGCTTGAAGATTCTGTAAATGGTCTTGATGATGCTCATGATGCTGGTGTGCTCATGGCTTACGTAGCCAGGTTTGACCCATGGACCAAGTGCGAGTACAAACGACCGGTGGCGATCGACGTGGTCAGCATCCCCGCCAGGGTCATCCTGTGTGACAAACACGACCATTTTCTTCCATTCAGGCTGCTTTGAGAGAAACTCAACGATGCGCCCGAGTGCAAGGTCATTGTCTGCCATAAAGCTCTCCGTGTAGGGAAAGCCGCGCTTCGGTTGCGGGTCGGCGCCATGGTCGTTACAAATGGCAATGTTGATGAAGCGCGGCAATTTACCGCTGTGCTTCAGTCGGTACTTCGCGATGTCATCAATGAACCAGTCTGCCCGAACGATATCGGGGATGTTGTTATTGAATGCCGGGAAGTCAAAGCAGGTGTTGTCGAAGAGCACCTTTGGCATCGGGAAGTTGACCAGCATGTTCGCGCCGGACTTTGAATCGACAGTGTCTTCATCGTTGTGCGGGAGCTCATAGCCTTCGCCGTAATTGCGGAAGGTGATTCCGCCGCGTGCAAGGTGTTCCCAAAGCGAGCCGTTTTCCAGATAGTCCTCGGGAATTTGGCTGCCATTGGATTCAAAGGAAACCATGCGCCCGCGTGCGGACTCGCTGAGTGCGAAGTCCCACCCGGCGTAGTAAACGCGTGTCGTCCAGATACTTGGGTAGACACCTACCAACCAGCGATGGCCATCCGCCGAACCGACAGGCTCCATGTAGAAGTTATCACTGATAGCAAATTGTCTGGCCAGCTTGACATGGTTAGGCATGATGGGCATCCGCTCGGAGCGCCCCTTGGCCGCGAGCCAGCCATTTTCCCCGAGCTGCGCGTACTCGGGTTCGCCGTTAGCGCCTTTGAGCTCACCGAAAATGCCATCAAAGGTGTGGTTTTCCTTGGTGATGAAAACGACGTACTCAACGCCATCCGGAATCGCCGGGCGGTCTGCCTTTACGGGAAGGAGACCGTTGTATTGCAATACCTTCTGTGTGAGCGCAAGGAGGTCTTTGTCCTTCGGGGTTGGGATGACGTTAAGCATCCCAGGCATCGCGGCCATGTTGAACCGCTCATCGGTTTTCTGGCGGGGATTCAGGTGCCCCACAGGGCCTTGCCCGATTCCCTTTTGGGTTGCGACGAAGAGGTTTTCATCGAATGGGCCGAGCGCAACCTGCGTCGGGTACCAGCCGGTTGGGATGTGACCGATAACAGTGCCCTTGGCGATATCGATAACCCCAACTGCGTTGATACCAGCTTCGGCCACGTAGAGACGCGTGGCTTTGCGATTAATTGCCATCCCGGTTGGAATCACGCCACGAAGACGTGAGAGGGCGTTGGTTGGTGTTAGTTTAATGGTCCTGATGACCTTGAGTGTGCGGACATCAAACGCCTGAACGGTGTCATTGTTGGCATTTGCCACCCAGAGGGTATTGCCATTTACAAGCAGTGCGCTTGGTGCACTGCCCCCGACGGACTTCCCGCCATCCGCAGGCGCGTGAATCAGAATGCCAGTCTTCGCCTTACCCGTGATGGTTGGCTTTGCCGGGTTACGGACATCGTATGCCCAGACCGATTGTGCATCCGGGACGCGTGCAGACCCGAGTCCCTTTACTAATCGTCCTTCGGTGTCAACACCGCTGGTGGCTTCTTTGCTTGGAAAACCAAACGGAGGAACGCGAAGGCCACGCTTACTGAAGGGTGTCCCGGGCTTTGGCTCAGGGACGAGGGAGTAGTTGAATATCCCGATATTGGCGACGAAAAGCCGGCTGCCATCTTTGTTCAGGGCAAGGGCAAAGGGCTGTCGTCCCGCAGGGACGTCGGCGATCACAGCGCGCTTCGTAAGATCAAACACCACTACCCGCTGGCGGGCGATGTCGAGGGTGTAGACGGTATGGCCATCTGGTGCGAGGACGATGTCCTGAATGTAGGCTTCTTTATCGGCTCGGATGGTGAACAGAGGCGCCTGATCGAGCTCCATAAATGGGCGTTCTGGCGTGGCTTTGATACCCGGCAGGTCCCAGAATGTCGCATCGAAGACAGAGATTCCGTTGCCTGCATCTCCATTTGATGCAATGTACTGCGCTCCACCATGTGTGAAAGCACCGGAAAGTCCAAAGTTCTTGATGGAAATGGAAATCGGGATGGCGCCTTTGGTGTTGCGTTGCCAGATTGTCATCCCGCCTTTGTAGTGCCCTACGATCGCTTTTCCATTTGGAGAAACATTAATGTCAAAGAGGTCTGCGCTGGCGGCATAGTGTCGTTCTCCGATGGGCGCAACGATACGTCCGTTTGGAAGAATGCTTTCGCCTCCCGGGTTGACCTGTGCGACGCGGTTTCCGGCAGGTGAGCGATACGCATTGAGGTCAGAGGCTTTCTGGGCCACTGCGGGCATTGCGGTCGCTATGGCGGCGCTGATGATTAGGCTTTTGGCAAGGTACACGGTTTTCTCCGCTAAAAAATCGCTTGTATCGAGAAGAGTGGCTGGCAATATGCCGGTCGATACATGAAGTCTATTCGCTTAAGTAACGTTCATCCACACGGTGTCGAAACCCTTGCGGCGATATACTCGGCGGAAATGATGTCCCGGCTACGTTTTGGATTATGGGCGGCTTTACCAGCCATTTTGCTTGCGGTTGCGGCGTGTGCGCCGCGGATTGATAAAGGCAAACCATCCCCCGGCGTATGGAGTCAGGAAAAGCTGGCTGCCGCAACGACATCGGATGGCTATATCGGCAACGATGCCTGCCAGCCTTGTCACCCTGGTGAGTTTCAAAAACACCACGGGTCACGGCATATGAAGACGCTATACGAGGGCTTTACGGATGTCCTTGGTCCCCTTGCTCCACCTGAGGGACAGGTCCCCAATGGCGGCAAGGTGATGTATGACCAGGGTCAGCTCGTGATCGAGGCGCCGAACAAAGACACCGGTCAGCCCGTCCCGATTCCGATTGATCTAGTGCTGGGTAGCGGCAAGACGGGGATGACATTTCTCGCGGTGCATCCGGGTGGCAGTGTTGAGATTCGCCAGTCGTGGTTCCCCAGTGAGAAGTGCTTCCGCGTGACGCCAGGGCAGGAAGACTTTAGTAACAAGACCATTGGCCAGACGCACGGGGTGGATGATGCGATGCACTGTATCGGGTGTCACTCTGTGCCTCGTCCGGATACGAGCCTGATTCCTGAGCCACGCTTTTTCGGCGTAGGGTGTGAGTCCTGTCATGGAGCGGGCGCGGCGCATGCAAAGGCGATGGCAGCTGGCGACAAAACCCGCGGACTGTTGCTCAACAAATTCACCGACAAGGGCGGCAAGGTCATCAATGACACGTGCGGGAAATGCCACCGGACGCCGGCAGCCGTCGCAAAGCTTGACAAACTTTCCCAGCAGGCGACTAATCGTTTTCAACCATATGGTCTTGCCAAGAGCAAGTGCTTTATCAAGAGTGATGACAAGCTTAGCTGCGTGACGTGTCATAACCCACATGAGGATGCATCCAAGGATGAAGCTGGTTATGTCAAAGCCTGTATCCAGTGCCATAGTGCGCCGGAAAAGGTCTGTAAGGTCAACCCGGTAAATGACTGTATCCGGTGCCATATGCCGACAAAGCCGGTGTTCCCGGGGACGCCTTTCCCGGTAAAGATGGCCGATCACTTTATCCGCATCAACAAAGACATCTCTAAATAGCGTGTACGCATGGCGTTGCCGCCGTGCCAGGATGGAAAAGGACGATGTTTGTCATACAAACCATCCCGATATTAGATGTGCCTCTCTGGTCAGAATGCTTGGGCATACCCGAAGCGCTGACTGCGAAACAACAAGTCAATTGACTGTCGCCCTGTTTGGAAACTAAAGCTCTGCTCGTAGGAAAACGTACATGGCTGGTTCAAAACAATCAAACTCAAAACCATTTCCGATGCCGGATAAGCCGTTCTGGCAGGAATTCCACGAACCTTGGCCGCTCGGGTCAGCGGATGAAAATGATGTACGCGCAATTGTTCTCGACAAAGTTGGTCAGGTATGGGTTGCAACGAAAGCGGGTCCACGAGTCCTTGTGCGTGCTGCGTGGGTAAAGCCAGCTGGCGCGGATGCGGTTGGTAGCAGTCACAGCATCTGCATTGATAGCAGCGGGATGGTCTGGGTTGGCGCAACCAGCGGTCTATGGATGATCAGTGATGGAAAGCTGCAGCCAGCAACCGGGTTTCCGCAGGGTCCTATTGGTGCGGTGTATGCCAAAGGCAATCTTGTCATCGCCGCGGGCCCGGATGGTGTTTTCTGGAACAAGGGCGGCAAGTGGACAAAGCTGCCCGGCAGGACGATGCAGAATGTCCGGACGGTTTATCAGGCATCGGATGGCAGTATCTGGGTTGGAACCGCAAGCGGCCTCTATATATTAGATCCTAATGGCAAAAAGCCTGTTGTGCGTTGGGGCCGCCCGGATGTGCTCTTAAGCTCAAATGTTCATGAAATCCGGGCCTTGCGCAATGGCGACATTGCAGTTGCGGGCACCGGCGGACTCGACATTTACCGTGGGCGAACGCGTGTTAAGAGTCTGTCATCTAAGGAGAGAATCCCTTGCCGCGAGCTGCGTGCGGTGGCTCAGGACATGGATGGCCGTCTTTGGTTACCAAGTCGCATTGGTGTGGTCCGCTATGATGGTGACCGCTTCCGGCTGCGTCACTCGCGGCGTTGGCTGCTCGCAGATGATGCGCGGGGGGTGGCTATCGGGCCGGATGGCACAGCGTGGGTAGCGACGGCGGGCGGCGTGGATGCGATTCGCCGTATGAAGATGACGCTTGAGGAAAAGGCTGATTACTTCTTGGGAGTACTGCGCAAGCGGCATATCCGCGAACCTGGTCTTGTCGGACCAGCGGTTTTGAAGAAGCGCGGAGACTTATCGGCAAGTTTTATCGAAGATGATGACAACGATGGCGAGCACACAGGGATGTACATCGCAATTGAGTCGCTACGCTACGCCGTAACCAAAGACCCGCGTGCAAAGGCAAACGCGCGGGCTGCGTTCCGTGCGATGGAGATTCTTCAGGAAGCAACCGGGACGCCGCACTTTATTGCGCGTTCGGTGCTTCCCATCGGTACGGCACCACGACATGAGGTTGACCGTACATTCACGATGGATGAAATCGCCGAGGCAAAGCTGCGTGACCCAAGGGAAAAGCCTATCGAGAAGCGCTGGATACCGACAAAGGATGGAAAGTATTTGTGGAAGCGGGATGCCAGCTCGGATGAAGTGGATGGCCATATGTTTGGCTATGCGTTCTTTCATGACCTCGTCGCGGATGCCGCGGACAAACGACGGGTTGCTGGCTTAGTCGATCGGATTATTGGCGGGATTGTTGACAATGGCTATGTGCTTCAGGACATCGATGGCAAAGCGACCCGGTGGGGGAACTGGTCACCCACCAGTCTGAATGACGACCCGAATTGGAATGAAGAGCGGTACGGAAATTCCACTGAAATCATCTCGCATCTCGGTGTGGCGTATCACATGACACGGAAAAAGAAGTACCTGGATGCTGCCAACGACCTGATTCAAAAACATGGCTATGCAGAAAACATAGGCAAGCTAGGGTATGTGACACCGAGCGAGGCAACGCACATCAATGATCAGCTGCTCTCAATGGTCTTTCCAAATCTGTTCAATCACCTGGTCATCCCTGATTTGAAGATGATTGTCGCCAAAGCATTACGGCAATGGCACCAAGGCTGTGTACGGGACAACATCCCGTTTTATGACTTTGTCTTCAACACCTATTCCGGGTCGCGGGTGCCACTCGATGGCGCGATGACAACGCTTCGTGAGTGGCCGCTCGACCAAATTGAGTGGACGGTGGATAACCGCTTCCGCGAGGATGTGACATTTGATCGGGTGCCTGGTCGGGATGGCGTCAAGCTTAGCAAGCTGGTCCCCCGGGATGAGATGGGATTGTGTAACTGGGATCAGGAGCCTTATTTTGCGGTGATTGGTCGCAATGGTGAGCGTGAAGACCGACCGAGTGACTGGTTATTGGCTTATTGGATGGGACGATTCTGGGGGCATATCTCACCGAGGGTTTGACAGAGCGGCTTGGACGACTATGCACAGGTGTGTACCAACGCGAAACGGGCTTCAAAAACCCTGTCTTCGGTCTTCTTTGACAATTCTACGACCGGTGTGAATTTTTACTTGACACACACCAATAGTATTCGTAGCATCTCATTTACACAGTTTCGCATTGTTGCGCGACTTTGTCTGTGTCTGTGATGTCGATCCGGTATCCCGGACATAGATTCGCGGTTCGGCGATGGTTGCCGAATACGCCTATCAAGGAGGTAGGAAGTTAGTCAATGAATACAAATCATAAGGCTACTGGTCGAACCAGTGCATTTACTTTGATTGAACTACTGGTAGTTATCGCCATCATTGCGATTCTCGCAGCGATCCTGTTCCCAGTCTTTGCACAAGCTCGTGCGAAAGCACGCGCGATTTCCTGTCTGTCAAACACCAAGCAGCTTGGTTTGGCAGTCATGATGTACATGCAAGACTACGACGAAACTGTAATCCCAGCACACCTGGAGTACCCAGTTTCCGTCATTGGTCGGACTCCGGATGGCACAGATCGTGACTGGCGTCGCTTCTGGCCGTTCATCATCGAGCCATACACCAAGAACTTCTCCGCTCAGCTCTGCCCTGATCAGACCGCATTCCAAGGTCCAGGTTGGGCTGACAGCCATTACCAGGACAACCCATACAAGACCAACCGGTCCAAGGGTTACTCCATCAACGACACGATGTCGACATGGGGTGGTGCTGGTCACGGATCGAACACTGAATTGGCAAGTATCAGCCGCCCTGCAAACATCGTTTTGTTCGCAGATGCTGGTGCAATCACCAAGGAAGCATCCGATCCAGGTTGGGCACTGTGGAACGATGGATCCCAGAAGGCACGTGCTGCATTCCTGGCAAATCCTGACAACTACAATGGACCAGGCGGCTATAAGTCGGGTGGTTCCGGCGCCGTCTTCCACAACCCGCTTCGTATGAGCTGGGAAGGTGGAAATGAACCTACACAGGTTCCGGTTCCACGCCACAACGGAATGGCAAACGTCATCTACTTTGATGGCCATGCCAAAGCTATCAAGCTGAGCCAGTTCTGGATTCGTCCTGGTATCACCCGTATTGCAAAGCATGCGGATGGATCTGCAGACTCCCGTGCTGACTGGGGTGGTGAGTTCGACATCTTCGGTGACTCAAGTTCCCGTGGAAACGACAATAACCCGAACGCCTGGTAGGTTCTTAGACACGGACAGTAGGTAACCATTGCGACGCATTCATCTCCTGTCCGGTGTTTTGGCACTCTGTGCAGTTGCCTTGCCAATCTCGTACTTCGTACTGAATGGCAAGGCGGCTGCTCCGCCACCGAACGCCCCCTTCGATGCCAAGCGCAAGTATTACACTGAGCGCATAAAGAACGACCCGAGCGACATCGATGCCTATATCGAATTCGCAAACATTGAAGACCGCGAAGGTATGTTTATGTCCGCGCGCCGCCACCTTTTGGCAGCGCGTGCCCTTGGAGCCCCCGATATCAGGGTCTCACCCATTTTAGGCAGAACACTTAGCCGTCTTGCGCGCGAAGAAGAAGCGCAGATTGAGCTTGAAAAGGCTGCAAAACTCTCTCCTGACAGCGTTGATTCCGTGTTGAATCTGGCCGGATTCCACGTTGACTCCCGACGCACCGGTGCCGCCCGGGATGTCCTCTCCAAGTGGATTGCAGAACATCCTGACTACACCGACAAGACCGGTCTGGAACGTCTTGTGATGGCGCTCGTCTCGTGCGCGGATGAAAAAGCCGCTAGCCAGCTGTCTGAAAAACTTCTACAGCTTGCCCCGGATGACCCCGGTGCGTTGACACTTGCTGCCCGTACGGCGATGGACAATGCCGACGCATCCAAAGCCAAGGGTTACCTCGAAAAACTTCTCCCTATTGCTCCCGATCAGGCCGGTGCAAACTACCTGTATGGTCTGATTCTCTATCGTCAAAAGGATTACGATGGCGCGCTCAAAGCATGGCTTAAAGCGAACGAATTGAATCCAGCTGCCCCGGATGTTTACGAACGCATCGGGCAGGAATATGCCCGTCGCGGCGACTTCAAAAAGGCCGCCTTTGCCCTTGACCAGATTGCAACCGTTGATCAGGGTTACCCAGCCGCATACCGTGCAGCGCGTGCCTGCGAAAAGGCCGGCTACAAAGATGATGCCAATTACTGGGATGCCACGGCTCTTGGTCTTCGTGGTGCATTCGCGGAAGCATTGGTGATGGCCAAAAAGGCTGCTACTACCACAAACCCTAAACGTAAACGCCGCGCACTGATTGCTGTTGCGGAGGCCTATCGCGGACTCAAAAAAACAAAGGAGTACGTCGCAGCAATCGAGGAAGCCACGAAAGAAAATACGGTGGATGACCTCCTTCTGCGGGCATATGCGTACTTTCAGGCGGAAACCAGGGAAACGCTCCCGAAGCGCCTAGAGTGTCTCCGAAAAGCTGCTGAGATGGCTCCTGAACGTCGTGCGGCCATCAGTATCGAGGTGGCCGAACAGCTGCGACGAACCGGCAAGCGTGATGATGCAGAAAAAGAACTGGAAGCGGCTCTTGCCGTTGCACCGGAAGACCCAACACTCCTCAAGACGCTTGGGAGCCTCTATCAGGATCGCGCGGACAATCCGGAGCGCCTGCGCAAAGCCCTGGAGCTGACGGAGCGTGCGGTCAAGTTTGCACCACAGGATGAGCTGGCGTGGCTGCAGCTTGGACAGTGTTACCTGGCAAACAATGAAGCGGCAAAGGCCGTCCAATGCCTGGAGCATGTGATTGACCTTGAGCCTGGCTATGGCCCAGGCTATTTAGAGTTGGCACGCGTTTATGCAAAGGTCGGAGATAAAGAATCCAATCAGCAAATGATGCAGCTCTACACAAAGTACGTCTCCTTTGAGCAAAAGCATGACACTCTGCGTACGCGCGCACGCGGTCCCAAGGCAAAAACGGAGGATATTCAGGCGTATGGGGACTTCCTCCTCGATGCCGGAGACCTTGGTGGAGCGACAGCTGAATACGAACGGATCATCGGACGCAATGCTAAAGACAAGCGCACCAGGACTATATTGAAGCAGCTTTATGGTCGCCTCGGACGAACGGAACAGCTGCTGGCACTGGAGGCATCCGCAAAGTGATGCACGCGAAGACAACTCTAACCATTGCGACAGTCCTCGCTGTAGCAGTTTCTATCGCTGGGTGGGGATGTAATAAAACACCCTCAAGCGGAACGGCGTCGACTAAACCAGTGGTCTTCACGAGCATTGCCGAAGAGGCAGGCGTCGATTTCAAGCACGAAAATGGTTCGCGTGGTCGCAAGTTAATGCCGGAAACAGTTGGGTCAGGTCTGGCGTTCTTTGACTACGACAATGATGGCGATACAGACCTGTTGGTCATTAACAGCTCCGGCTGGGCATGGGATAAAAATCCTCTCAAGGCATACAGTGCCCTCTACCAAAACGATGGCAAAGGCAAGTTCACGAATGTCACCAAAGAAACCGGACTGTACTTCTCACTCTACGGAATGGGTGTGGCTGTCGGTGACTATGACAATGATGGCTGGGATGATCTTTACATCACCGCGGTTGGCGACAACCGTCTGCTAAAGAATACAAACGGTAAGTTCACCGATGTTACGGCTGCGGCAGGGGTCAAGGGAGTTGGCTTGCCTGGCCTTAAGCCTGAGTTCAAGTGGAGCTCGGGGGCAGCGTGGGTTGACTACGACAACGATGGCAAGCTCGACCTCTTCGTCTGCCAGTATGTCAAATGGTCTACAACCCTGGATCCGTTTTGCGGCAAGAATGGTGTGCGTGGCTACTGCCCTCCCGGGACCTTTGAAGGTGCCCGGAACACCCTCTACCACAATGAGGGAAATGGGACGTTCAAAGATGTCAGCATGCCGATGGGAATCCTCGACTGTGCGGTCGGAAAGTCATTTGGCATCGCCCTCGCAGACTACAACGGTGACAACTGGATAGACATCGCCGTCAGTAATGACACGTGGGCAAACTTTCTGTTCATCAATGAAGGTGGCAAGAAATTCGTCGAGCGCGGTGTAGAGACGGGTATAGCATTCGCAGAAAATGGTCGTGCCAAGGCTGGTATGGGCATCGATGTTGCCGACTACAAAAATGATGGCAACTTCAGCATGGTCATCGGCAACTTTGCTGAGGAAGGCCTCTCCCTGTTTGACCCGATGGAGGGTGGGACGGGGATGTTTGAAAACAACGCTCAGACCCGTGGCTTGGTTAGTCCAAGCCTCTTGAATGTTACATTTGCGACGTTCTTCTTCGACTACGATCTGGATGGCTGGCAGGACCTTTACGCGACCAATGGTCACGTAGATGACATTGTCAGCACGTATCAAAGTAACCTAACATTCAAACAAACACCTTTGCTGTTCCACAATGAAACGGGCAAGAAGTTCAGCGATGTCAGCAAGGCTGCCGGGATGAACTATCAGATTGTCGGGCGTGGAGCAGCGTATGGCGACATCGATGGCGATGGCGATCTCGATATCGGCGTTGTGGATAATAACGGCAAGTTCTTACTCCTCCGCAACGATGGTGGAAATAACAACAGCTGGATAAAACTCCGGCTTGTTGGAGAAAAGACGAACCGCAATGCCATTGGGGCAAGGGTTATCGTCAAAGCGGGCGGGATTCAGCAGCAGCAATACGTCCGCAGTGGTGGCAGCTTCCTCTCAGAGAGTGAGCGGACGCTGACGTTTGGATTAGGCGGATCCAACAAGGTAGATTCTATTGAGGTAATCTGGCCGGGAGGGGCATCCCAAGTGCTTCCCTCTGCAGATGCCCGGGCGACCTACCTGATTACTGAAGGAAAAGGTTTGGAAAAAAGATGAAAGAAAAAATCAATAACCTCCCGCTGCCAGTCGTAATCATTGCAGCAATCGGCCTTTTGGGACTTGCAGGCTGGGCCATTTCGGCACGTATCCAGTCAGACAATGGTAGCTACACCGTGCCGATGGACCGTAATCGCTACATGGCTGAAATGAAGAAGCAAATGGGTGGTGGTCAGGGCGGCGGGTCGCAATACAGCGCATCCGGAAGCATGCAATCCCGCGGAGCAGGCGGAGCACCAGGTGGTGGCTCAATGCAACGCCAGATGATGAACCGCGGTGGTGGCGGTGGCTACGGCCAGATGCAGGGCGGCGGACCAGGTGGCATGCCAGGTGGCGGGATGCCTCCCGGGGGAATGCCCGGCGGACCGATGAACCGCTAAACGCTCAAAACCGGAAAACTTCAAAGCCTTTCTCTGTAGATAACCATACGAGAAAGGCTTTTTAGCGTTAAGCCACCACGTTGCGGACAACGTTGCCATACACATCCGTCAGACGATAATCACGTCCGCTATGGCGATAGGTCAGACGGGTATGATCAAGCCCCATGAGGTGCAGTATCGTCGCGTGGAAATCGTGAACGTGTACACCATCCGTCTCGACACGCATTCCGTATTCATCCGTTGAACCATGGGTGATTCCAGCCTTGGCTCCTCCACCCGCAAGCCAGGATGAAAACGCCCAGCTGTGGTGCTCGCGCCCGCGTGCATCGGCTGTATTGTTAAATGGCGTCCTGCCAAACTCGGTCGTCCAGACAACAAGCGTGTCTTCCAGCATTCCGCGCGATTTCAAGTCCTTTAGCAAACCTGCAATCGGCTTATCCACATTCCGTGCGAGACGCTCATGGTCCATCATGTCTCCATGAGAGTCCCAGTTCCCGCTTGATCCGGTGTCGATGAGCTCAACAAAACGTACCCCGCGCTCCACTAATCGGCGGGCGGCCAGGCACTGCCAGGCAAAACCGGATGTGCTTCCCCGCTCAAGGCCATACAGCGCATGGGTTGCATCGGATTCTTTGGTGAAGTCAAAGACATCCGGAACCGCCATCTGCATCCCAAATGCAGTCTCAAATGACTGGATCCGGGCAGCAAGCTGAGGATCTCCACCTCTGCTAAGTGCATGCCGACGATTCATCCTAGCAAGTGCGTTCAATGCCTTACGTTGATCCTCCATGTTGGAATCAGGTTTTATGTCGGCAATCGGGACTGGACCAGGCACAATCCGCGTGCCCTGGTGCGCTCCGGGAAGGAAGTCACTGGCGTACACCTGAGAGCCTGCATATGTCTGTGCGGGTGCAATCGTTACGAACGATGGGAGGTTACGATTTTCGCTCCCAAGGCCATAACTGACCCACGCACCGAGACTTGGCCTTGCAAAGGCAAACGAGCCGGTGTGCATCCCAAGGGTAGCATTGTAGTGATTGGAATGATCCGTATGCATTGACCGAATGAGTGCGATGTCATCCGCGCAAGCCGCGACGTTTGGGAACAGCGCACTGGCTTCCATACCACTTTGCCCGTAGCGCTTGAAGTCCCACTGGGGCCGCTTTAGGAAAATGCGCTCATACCCTGGTCGATTCTTGATCTCCGGATGGTCGAGCTTGACTTCACGACCAACATCCTGAAATAGCTTTGGCTTGTGGTCAAACGTATCAACATGCGAGACACCCCCGGTCATGAACAAAAAGATAACTCGCTTTGCTTTCGGTTTGAAGTGCGGCTTTTTTGGTGCGAGCGGGTTATCAGCTGCATGAGCATCGGACAGCATCAGCTCAGACAGGAGACCAGGAAATAACATCGTCCCGAGGATGGATGATCTAATCATTCCGCGTCGGCTAAGGGAATCAGTCAACATAAAGCACCTCATTTGAAACCAACAAGGCTTTGACATATGCATTCCACGCGCGGGGTGTTACCCCTGACTTGCCATCGTAAAGTTCATATTCAAGCGAGTAATAAACACTCCGTTCATCGGTTGTTGGATGCCTTCCCAGCAACGTTCTGTACAGGGCTGTCATCCACTTATCACCATCACCCGAGCCAGACTGCGTTCGCACCGCAAGAGCTGCACCCGTTGAGTGCACAAATGCGCTATTCATCAGCCAAAGCGCCTGCGTAGGAACGGTGGTTTTGTCCCGCATTGCTGTGGATGTGTTTGGATCCGGGCCATCAAACAGGGCGAAGAAGGGCGAGCGTCGATTCCGCTTTTGCATCACATACACACTTCGCTTTGCGGTTTCATAGTCATCCGCAAATGGGGTGTGCTGTGTAAATGCCCACGATTGCTCTGGCGGAAACGGATGGGCTTTACCCGGTTCGGCATCCAACACGCCGGAAACCATTAAGTAGGTGTCCCGCAGCTCTTCGGCGGTTAGCCTACGCCGGGGAAACGAAGCCAGCAGAGAGGCCCGTGTCCCGCTTCCACTTTTGCGTTGATAGGCGTCGGATGTCATTAACAGCTTATGTAGCCGCTTCGTGTCCCAGCCATTTTCCATAAATGTGGTTGCCAGCCAGTCGAGAAGCGGTTGGTTTCCCGGTGCGGCTCCGCGGAGTCCAAAGTCATTTGGTGTCTCAACGATGCCGGATCCGAAGTGTCCTTGCCAGATGCGGTTTACCCAAACTCTTGCGGTTAGCGGGTTCCGCCGACTTGTGATCCATTTTGCAAGCTCAAGGCGTCCGCTTCCGGTTGTGACCTTGCCACCGGGCAAGCCAAGGAAAGAAGGAGCGCCGCGTTCAACGACTGCCCCGGGCACCGCCGGGTCACCTTTAATCTGTACTCTGGCATCCGCTCCGGTACCTTCGGTACATGCGAATGCAATATCGGTTGTTCGTTGCTGCTTTAAATTCTCAAGCTTTCGGAGCAAATCTGCATCTTGGGTAAACCGATCCAACACAGATTTCACGATTGGTGCACCACCCGGGATTTTTCGCAGCTGCCAGGATACGCCATCGCCGCCGGGGTGAGCATCCGCAATCCGACTGGACACAGTGATCTTTCCCGCGGCAGGGGCTGTCCACAGGATACCAACTGGTCCCTTGGGTCCCGGGTGTACAAAGACACTTCTTGCTGGTAGCTTGGTCCAAACATCTACAGGAGTCACCGAAGTATTGCCAAAGACACTTGGCGTATCCCCACGGCGCCAGCCACGAAGGGATGCCTTGCCATCAATCTCCACCAACCGCTCTCCGAGGGGCCGGATGCCATCGGAGAGGTCAACAAACACCCACGGACCAATCGCGGGAGCGTCGCCGGGAAGCGCATCCAATATTTCTCCCAACACCGAATCCCCCGCCCCCAGACTAGAAACGCGAAGATCCAGCTTCGTGGTGTCGGCACCGTGGTTTGCATTTGGATGAACTTCGAAGATGAGGACATCCCCTGTTTGAACATCGATATTTGGATGTTGGATGTCTGCCGCGCCTGCATCCGGTACACGGCCACCGCCAAGGGTTACGGCTGATGATGGTATTGCCTCGTGTGTGCTCTTTGTGAGCTGAATCTGGATCTCGTTTATGGCCGCATCCCTTACTCTTTGCTCAGCTTCGGAGGCAAGGGGGACCAGGAGTTTAGGCTGTTGAAATGGCTCACACCCGGGATAGGAAAAGCGCGTGCTTTGGAAGATGCCGTAGAGGGCGTAGTAGTCGCGTTGTGGGATGGGATCGAATTTGTGGTCATGGCACCGGGCACAGGCGAGTGTCAAGCCTAACATCGCCTTGCTGGTCGTGTCGATAACATCCTCGTAGGTGAGGTGCATATCGGCATCGATGTCGTGTCCAAACCGCCGTGCACCCGCGAGAAAGCCTGTCGCGATGCGGGCATTGCGTGCGGCATCCCCTGCGAGCTTCTCTGCCATTAAGTCCCCGGCAAGCTGATGCTCAAGAAACGTGGTGTAGGGCAGGTTGCGATTGAAGGCATCGATGACCCAGTTCCGATATTTCCACATATGCGGCAGTGGATGGTCAGAGTTCTCGCCGGCGGTGTCGGCGTAGTGAACGATATCCAGCCAGAAGCGGCCCCACTTTTCGCCATAGTGTGGGCTTTTGAGGAGGCGGTCGATGACGCGTTCCCAGGCACCGGGGCGTTTGTCTGTGAGAAAGGCATCCACTTCCTGCGGCGTTGGTGGCAGGCCGGTCAGGTCATAGGTGGCGCGGCGGATGAGGGTGAGGCGGTCAGCTTTTCCAGATGCGTTGATTTTCGTCGTTGCGAGGCGTTGGTTGATAAAGGCATCGATAGGATTGACCGATGGACTTTTGCCGACTTTTGGTACAGGTGGACGCATCGGGGGCAGGAAGGCCCAGTGGTGTTTTGGATCCGGTGCTCCAGACTTTGATGTATTTACTTTCGGCCAAGGAGCGCCACTGTCCAGCCACCCCATGATGTCAGCTTTCACATTTGCAGAAAGTCCACCGGATGGCGGCATTTGGACCACATTGCCAACCGTCAGAACGGCTTTGATACGCTTGATGTCGGATGATTTAGGCTCGGTATCGAGACGGAGGCCACCTTTTTGTTGGGATGCTCCGTGACACGGGATGCACTCCCGGATGAGGACTGGGCGGATTTTTGCTTCAAAAAACGTTGCATCCACACTGCGATCACGCGTTGATGGAGCGGCGGCAGCAACTGCCGTGAGTAAGAGAATTGGCAAGCAAGACAAAACGAGTGGATGACGCTTCGGCACGGTATAAGCCCTCTGTGGACAACGATGTCCAGCTCAAACGATACGCGTTACCAGAGTGTACAGCAGCGAGACTATGCGACGGGTGCGCGCCACTCACGCCGCAAAATGCTGTACATCGGGGTGTCGATAAAGCGGCCATCCTTCTGAACGCAGTCGCGAATCGTGCCTTCGTATGTCATCCCGGCCTTCTGCATCACGCGGCCACTCGCCGGGTTTTCTGCAAAGTGATGCGCAAAGATACGGTTCAGTCCGCGCTCGGAAAAGCCCCAATGAATGATTGCTTTTGTGGCTTCCGTTGCGTAGCCATTTCCCCAGAAGGAATGTCCAATCCAGTAGCCAATCTCGGCGCGTAAGTGGATGCGTTTCTCGATCAATGTGATCGCACCGATGAGCTCTCCCGTAGCCGTTAGCGTGATGGCAAAGGTTGTATGGTTGCGTTCTTCCTCCGCGGGATGTCCGGCTATCCAGCCAGCTGCGCCATCCGCTGGGTAAGGATGCGGCACGGCCAGCGTCGTCTTTGCGACCTCATAGTCGGAGACCAAATCGGTTACATCATCGGCATCGTCGAGGGTAAAGCCCCGGAGCGTCAAACGTTCTGTCGTGATGTCAGATGCCATGCACCAGTAAACCAAACTCTGGCTGTGCCGGCATCCATGCAGGATTCTGTCCTCGAAAATCCGAACGGCTTTCTATGGCATTCAAACCCGCAGTTCTTTGTGTTGTTGTCTCGACGCTGATCGGCACTGCACTGCCGATTAATGCCCTTAGCACTAAACTTCAAGAGCAAGCCAAACCAGAGAGCAAAACGAATCGCTATAACGTGCTGTTCATCGCGGTGGATGACCTTCGACCCGAGCTTGGCTGCTACGGGGTACGGGATGCTCAGTCCCCCAACATCGATGCGTTTGCGAAAACAGCCATCACTTTTCGGCGCCACTACGCTGCCGTTGCGACGTGTGGTGCAAGCCGGTATACATTGCTCACGGGACGTTCGCCGGCAATGACGGGTGTCACGCAGAGCAATGAAGCGATGTATCAGGGAGGTTCGGCATTCAAGCAGGCATTGCTTCCAGGCGCGCAGACCATGCCAGAGCTGTTTCGGCGCAGTGGCTACGAAACGGTTTGCATCGGGAAGATTTCGCACACACCGGATGGCCGTGTCTTTGGCTACGATGGCTCGGGGGATGGCCGCGCAGAGCTACCGAATGCGTGGGATCGCCTCTCGACGCCATTTGGGATTTGGCAGCGGGGCTGGGGGATGTTTTTTGGCTATCCGGGTGGGCGCCACCGCGAGGATGGCAAAGGAAACAATGATGTCCTTGACTTTACGGCTACACAGGACAGTGACTTGCCGGATGCACATCTGGCATCAGCCGCGGCGACTGAGTTGAAGGCTCTCAGTAAAGCGGGAAAGCCTTGGTTTATGGGTGTTGGATTTTATAAACCGCACCTTCCATTTACAGGGACAAAGTCCGACTGGGATGCGATAAAGCCTTCGCGTGTTATTAGTGATTCAAGCGGTGCGAAACCTAGTGGTCCTTATTGGCATGAGAGTGGTGAGTTTTACAAGTATCAAATGCCTTGGGAGAAGACACGCCCTTTGTCTGCTGCTGCAACGGTGGATGCACGCCGGGCTTATCTTGCAAGTATTCGCTACGTCGACCGTCAGATTGGCAACGTATTGGGTGCGCTCAAGGCATCCGGTCAGGATAAAAACACGATTGTCGTCCTATGGGGCGATCATGGCTGGCACCTTGGCGAACAGCAGATTTGGGGCAAGCACAGCGTTTACGAGCGTGCGATGAACAGCGCGCTGATGGTGCGAATCCCACAAATGCCTACTTCTGGGAAGCGTTCAGATGCATTGATCAGTTCCACAGACATCTACCCAACCTTACTGGAGCTTTGCCAGCCAGCCTTTCAAACTGTCTCGGCACCGCTGGATGGCCGCAGCTTTGCAATGGTCCTCGATGGTAGCCAGAATCATCATCAGGATGCGGTATTGAGCTATTGGGGCAATGCGATTGGCGTGCGGAATGCGACACATCGGCTGCTCGCGCGCCGGGATGGCAAGGGTGGATTTACGGATATTGAGCTGCATGACATGCGCAGTGATATCGACAGCACGGCCAATGTGGCTGCTGCAAACCCAGCGATAGTGTCGGAATTGGTTGCTAGGCTGCCAGCGCGCAGAGGTAAGTGATTTGTGGGTGTGGGCAGGCAAATTGGCTTGCCCCTACACGGACATTTGAGGTCTCCAGCCGTTTTACATGCCAGCCACGTTGCGCGCAGCGGGGTGGAATGTCGAGCGGGTGGTACGGGAGCCGAAAGTGGAGCCGGCCATCAAATGGTTGCACCAGTGTTCACCGGCGACTTCGGCAAACACGCGAGGCATCCACCCCGTAAGCGCATGAATGGAGAACGCAATGCGTAACTACGGGAGGGCACAGCGGCCCTCCCCTACACGGAAATTCGATGTATCTACCCCATTTTCAATGCAGCCTGCCCCTACGTGAGGCGTTCGGGCATCAATAGGTTAAGCGAAATCGAGTAGCGTTGTCACGGGATTGGTGTTCAGGTACCCAGCCCGTTTACACTCCAGCCTCGTCCCTACTGCCGAGCTTGATTGCTCCTTGCTGGAACACGCAAAACACTTACCGAAAATGGAGGCAACATTACCTTGATTCGGCTACCGGTGACTGGGAATGTCCTCTCAGATGGCACGAGTTTTGTCGGGTTCTCCAATGAGTTGTCATCACTGAGCGATGCTGCCTGATAAACAATATGCCTGCCGACACCCTTCAGAACATCCGTACCATCAAGGTCAAGCTCTGTCTCCCTAGCCTGTGCACTGTAATTCGTCGCTTTCACGATGATGGTGCCATCGTTGTCCCGTTGCCCGGCAGTCGCGAAGAAACTAGGTAGTTTGTCCACACGGGCATCTGACACGCGTTTGCCATCCAAGAAGAGCTCAGAACGGCTCTCCGTAAAGACCAATGTCAGCTCATACCAACGTCCCTTTTCAATCGGACCCGGGGTGCTTCTTCCACCGCGAAAGGCACAGTCTTCCGGCACACCACGCTCTTGAATTGCCGAAAACTCGTTTCCATTGGCTCCGTAATTTCCGAACAGGAAACGATCCCGATTCTCCGCATTGAAAAAGAGAAGAAAGCCTTCGCGGCCATCCACGCGGCGGGCCTTGACAGTGATTTTGCCCGTCGTCAATGGTTGCTTAAGCAAGAGCATCGCAGGATCAACACGCATGTCCGTCTGCTGAAGCACACCATTTTTGACTGACCAAGTTCCGCTCTGTGGCGTATCGAATGCCGAGAGGTCTTTAAAGTCATCCGAATGGATCAGCTTGCCAGTCCCATCATAGACACGCAGTTCCTTGAACTCTGTTGCCGTGTTCCAGGCACCCAGACCGATTTTCCCAGCCATTAATGGCGTTTTGGGGTCTGCAGCCGGAGTTGTGGTCACGGTCGTTTTCAGACTACGATCCGGATGGTTCTCCCGGAAGACCTTCTGCACGTAATAGGATGCGTGTGCAAAGCTACGCGAGCTGTCAAACTCAATCAGGTTGACGCCCCAGTCCCGCTTGTTGACATTGGCGAGCAAAGGTGCATAGCTCGCCATTTTGACGAGGTCACCGTTACGCTCCATCATCATCAGGAACACTGAGTCATCCAGCGCCGCGCTGAAATCTGCACGCTGGTTATGGGCATACTCACCCATGTAAATGCCCCAGCCATTACGCGGATAGCGGTCGAAGTAGTCAAAGCTACTGCGCGCCCATCCGGAACCGCGGTAGGCATGCTCATCCACGATGTCGATATTGGCATCCCCAACACGGTCAATTGCCGGCTGATTGAGCCCACTCCAGAACATCGACATCACGACCTGTATCTGCGGGTACTTTGCCTTGATCGCTTTACGGAACCTGGCGTAGTAGTCACCATAGATTGCAGGTGGATGCTCATTGCCGATTTCAACGTACTTAAGTGGAAACGGTTTTGGATGTCCGCGCTGCGCTCGCAGTGCGCCCCACTTGCTGGTCACGGGGCCGATTGCGTATTCGATAGCATCCAGTGTCTGCTGCACAACCGGGTCGATTTTATCCAACGGCCAGTTGTTTTCCGGATGTACCGTCATCCCGGCAAATGCGACATAGAGAGCATCCGCTTTGAGCGTCTCACAAAACTGGAGATACTCGTGGAAGCCAAAGCCATCCGTGGAGCGATACTGCCAATATCCCCACATCCCGGGGCGCTCCGTAGGAAGACCAAGCGTCTTGCGCCAGTCGGGCGCCATTTCGAAGGAGAGCCCTTCGACATAACATCCACCCGGGAAGCGGATAAAGCTCGGCTTTAGGCCGGCCAGATACTCCGCGAGGTCTGGACGGAGGCCATTTGGTTGGCTCTTCCATGTCGGAGGAAATAGCGATACCCAGTCAAGCTGGAGCGTTCCTATGCCATCAAAGGTGAGTCTTAGCTGTGCTTTAGGATCTGTCGCGGTGGCCTTTAGACTCCCCTTGATTTCTCGCCATGTGGTCGCGGGTCCTATCGTCGTGTTCACAGTAGACGAAAGGACTTTTCCGCTCTCGGAAATCAACTCGGTGCGGATCGTACCGCGGAAGGTTCCAGGTCGGACAAAGTAACGTAGAGAATAGACATCCCCTGATTTGGCCGCGATGCCCCAGTAGCCTCTGTTAACCAAGCCGACTCCGGGGGAGTCAATGGTTAACTTTAGCGAGCGACTGGATGCAGCATTCATCGGGTTTGCTTCCGTGAGGTCCATCGCTCCGGCGCTGCCCGGTGCTTTCTGGAGCGACCAGCCGATCAACTCCCGCTTAGGATCCCAGACCGAGTTGCCATTCCACGGCCAGGGCATGTCCCATTTATCCTGAGGCACGCCGGGCGGAAGGCTTTGAAGTTCCATCCGAAATGTTCCATCCGGCTTGGGGATCATCTTCATCCCCGGTGGGGGAACGCCCTCCTCAAAGCTTCGGTTTTGTACCAGCTCGCCGTAGAGTCCACCATCAAAGGCATGGTTAATTTCTTCGAGAAAGATGCCATAGAGATTTTGGGAAACCGGCTTGGATGGAGCGCTGACATCAATCTGGATACGTGCAGTCGGCCGGTCTGCGGGAGCCGTCTGCATCCCCAAAAGAGCCAGTGCAATGGCAGGGATAAGCGAGAAATGAGGCATTGGGTAATCCTTAGTCGTTACGTAGTTCGAGCTCCGTCAACCCGCTCCGGGACTGTCCGCGATGCGTAAAGACGATACGAATCTTCTGGCAGGTGATGGGGCGGAAGGTCGCCGTGTTCACCGCACTGCCTGCGGGCACTTTTGGAGATGTCACCAAATCGGAGACCTCCTTCCAGACTTGTCCATCGAAGTACTCAACCGTATAGCTCTCAGGCGGCTGGACACCTCCTCGGTCATCGTAAATGGCCAGTTCCGCACGGCGCACTTCTTTCGCGGCACCAAAATCGACTTCAAACCAGTCGGTTTTGTTAGGAGAGCCGTAGCTGGTCCAGCGGTTTACGGGAGTGGGCTTGTAATTGACACGGCCATCGATTGCCTTCTCCGGTGTGCCTCCGTAGACATCATGGAAGGATGCACTCGCTTTCGGGAACCCCTGACCGGTTTGGTTCAACGCGAGGTTACCGGGACGCGGGGGTGGCGCGATGTAGGGGCGTTTACCAGTCCCCCAAGCCTCCAGCTCTGTAAGACCGGTATACGCACCCGGAGCGTGGACAAAAACCACACGGAGGCGTGTGACATCACGTGGTGAAAATGTCAGCGTTGTAAAGCGATGCCCAACCGGCCGGGTATTCGCAATGGCTTTCCAAGCCCCTCCATCCAACACTTCCAATGTGACGTTTTGCGGCGCCACAATGCCCTTACCGTCATCAAGGAAGGCAAGTTTTACAGTATCAATACGCCGCGATGTGCCAAAATCGACTTCCAACCAGTCGGATTTGTTGGGTGAACCTTGTGTCGTCCAGCGGTTTGGCGGATGCACGGTGTAGCGGTAGTTACCATCGTTTACCGCTTCGAGGGATGTGGATGGATGGGTAAACGATGCAGTGAGCTTTGGATAGTAGTCGCCATCATTGTTAACTGCATAGTTCATCCGGGTATCGGGTGACTTTTCACGCTTTCGGGATGTTGTAGGGAGCTTTGCGGACAGCTTTCCAAGCGTTGGCCGGGATGCGACCCGTTTGCCATCGATAAAAAGCAAAAGTCCCTTTCCTCTGCCGTAGTGTGTTCCAGCTTTGTCCCAAACAATGGTGATGTTATGACCGCGGTATGCAACATCTTCCAATGCAAAGTATTCCCACTCGGCTGGTGCAAGCGGCGCGATTTCAATCGTGTTATCGGAGCGTGGGTTTAGGCCGACCAAACCGGTGATGATGAGGTCATTGAAGCTGCTATGGAAGTAATGTTCGCTGTGATTGTAGGCATCGTGGCCGAGGAATGAGCCATTGTCTGGATTCAGGGCTTCAGCCAGGTAAGGAATGCCATCTTTACGGTGTGAGATGGCGAAAATATGTAACAGCTTTAGGTAGTCAGCGGCACTGACAACTCTCTGTTTGTAGTGATGGAGCAGATTTGCCATCGCTTTGAGCGTCTGTGCAGTGGCGTATGGCCAGGACTGTCCACTCCACCAGCAGCAGCTTGTCTTGAGGACAAATTGTGGGTCGTTGCGCTCAACGGTCATCGGTCCATAGGGCGCATAGAAGTATTTCGGGTCCATCAAAAACTTCCATGCGGACTCGAAGCCGGCATCAACCATCCCGAATTGCCACGGGATGTAGCCGTGCTCTTCGCGGCCATGCGGGCTTCCTGCGTACTTCCCGGACTGGTAGGTCAGCGTATGCTTTTTGACGATGTTTCCATCGGCATCGGTTTCATCGCGCATCGACATCGGGAAGAAGAACTCCCGCTTTGGATCCCAGAGAAGCTTTTGGACATTTGCCTTTAGAGATGCAGCCTTGGTTCGATACGTAGCAGCTGTCGTGCTGTCACCAACACGATCGGCTGCGGTTGCTATCGCCAGAGCATCCGCGTACATGTAGGCATTGAACCCGGGTCGATAGCCGTTAGCGCCCCGGAGGATGTCCTTGGTTTGGCGGCTATTGATGTTGAATTCCATGCCATCATCGTGGCCATTTTGCCAGAAAAGCCCGACTTCAGGAACAAACTGTCGCTTCTCCCATCCTTCATAGTTCTTTCTAAGGTCAGGGAGGAGATCGGGGAGCAGATTTTCAGCTGGATGGACGGTATCGACAGCGGCGATGCCATCTGCAAGCCAGCAGCCGTAATTGCGTGGTTGAGCACCTGGCGTTCGGAACCAGTAGCGGCTGTAGTCACTGGCGTATTGTGGGTCGCGGAGCCAGCGGAGTTCATAGAGTTGATGGCCGACCGGGCAGCTGATGGCGCCATAGGTACCGCTCCAGAAAGGTCGGTCGATGAATTCAGTGAAGGTGTAGCCACTGTTCGGAGAGCCGTAGGTGATGTGTTTGGTGACCAGTTCCCAGCGGTAGTACCAGGTAGTAACGAGCTCTTTGTCGGGGCAGTCGAAGAACGGAATGTTGGCTTTGTACCAATCCCAGTCACGGTTATCCCACCAGGACTGGGCATCCAAAGCCTTTTGTTTGTCAATAATTGCAGGTGTTTCCATGGCGTTTGCCGGCTGTCCACGGAGTGCATAGAGACCCAAGAGTGCACAAAAGGACCGCCGTTGAATCTTGGTTTTCAGCATGGCAACAACCTACCACGCAAAGTTTGCAGTATTGGACGATGTGTATGTCGGATTCTGCTGTAAGTAAGTGTATACGGGTGTTTGAGGGCAATGGGCGGACACGGCGGTCCGCCCCTACGAACGTTCAATATTTATTGCGTCAGCTCATCCCAAATGATGCGCATATCTTCGCCGTAAACATCCGCGCCACCACATGCTTTTGTCCCGCTGACATACGGTCGCTTATCCGGTGCAAAACCGGCATTGGGAGTCCCCGCTTGATCATCCCGGATGAAGTGAAATGCAATTCCAGCTCTGTCGGCATCCGTTGTGTTCGCACCTGTCGCATGCGGGGTTCCATAACAGAAAAAGATTGCCGTGCCTGCTTTGACTTCCAACGAAATTGCCTTTGTCTCATCCGGATAGCAACGAATATGGTGGTCGCTTTCGAGATCACGTTCATGTTCCAGTGACGTCGCAAATGCTGCTGGAATGACTTTCAAGGTTCCATTCTCGATGTTTGCATCATGCACAGCTGTCCAAAGAGCTGTACCAGCCAGCGGATCTGCAATTTCGAAGTAGGCATTATCCTGATGCCAGTTTGTGCCGCTTCCGTGCCCGGCAGGTTTTAGAAAAATCTGGTCGAGATGAAGCAGGGATGGACCACCGAGGAGGGCGCCAATTGCATTCCCTACTCTGGATGCAAATGGCATCGATTGAAACAAGCGGGAATGTGGCCACATCGGGCATAACTGCAGGTTTTCCCGAGTCTCGGATGTTGTTTCCCCATCACCATCTGTAGCAACATTACGGAGGAGCCCGTTGCTACGAAGGCGGGCAAGTTCATCCCGCATATCGGAGATTTCTCCGGGCGTCCAAAAGTCAGGAACCACGAGGTAGCCCTGTTCGCGGAAAAATGCGACTTGGGCGGCAGTGATCATAACGCTCATTGTGAGGTTATTCCCTTCTCCTCATTGAGAGGTGAAATGAGTATGCCACTGATACCGAACAAATCACATCGGTACAGCGGCGGAGCTACGACTTTGTTTGGCAAAGGTACATTGGATCGCTTATCCCATCATAACCAAATCGTATGAAGCATTCGCAGAATGAGGGAATCCCATTAGTATGCATTCCAAGCTCAACGCGTGCATTACTGTCGGGCTCATCACGACCATTGGCATCCTTGTCGGATGCGGGGGTAGCACAAGCAAGCCATCCATCGGGACAGACATCAACTACACGTTCTCCCAAAACATCGATGGCTGGGAGTTTGGCTTCTCGGACTATACGAGGCTTACAAAACCATCGGATGTTGAGCTGGTTCACGCAGTCATCCCCATCACCGGCGCCTCGAAGGCGTTGTACATGGGCGGAACAAATCTATCGGATGACCTCCTGCTTTACACAACCCGAAAGATAACCGGGCTTCTTCCAAACGCGACCTATGCTGGAAATTTCACCGTTACATTTGCATCCGATGCCCCCGGAGGCTGCGCCGGCGTCGGTGGCTCACCCGGTGAGAGCGTTTGGCTAATCGGCGCTGTTACACCCACCAAACCAGAAACCACGCAATTGGGCGAAGATATCCGCTTAAACATTTCACGAGGCAATCAAAGCACAGCAGGTGACTCATCCGATGTCCTTGGCACCGTTGGGGTAAGTGGCATCCCCTGCACATCAGACAACCGTCAAGCTACATTTAAGACCTTGGGACCGGGCAAATGGATACCTTTCATAACGGATGCCACTGGTTCAGCATGGATTCTCATCGGCTTTGACTCGGGATTTGAAGCCTACTCGCGCATCTGGCTGCAAAGCGTTAGGTTTACATATCAGCCAAGGGTGCTTTAATGTCGGTATGGTCATCCCTTTTACCCTCTGTGTAGCCATCGCCGCATCTGGTATCGCCGCGACTCCCCGCGGGACGTCCAAAGTCGTCCTCATTTCCTGGGATGGTGCTCCTAACTGGGTCATCCGTGACATGGTCCGCGATGGCAAGCTGCCAGGCCTCGCACGCATCATGGCGGATGGTTTCCGCGCGGATGGAATGCAACCCGCTTACCCGAGCAAAACCGCCGTCGGACACGCATCCATTTTCACCGGCACCTGGCCTGATATCCATGGCGTCAGCAACAACTCTGTCCCGCTCCTGCCTCGGAGTGAAAATGGCCCGGACAAGACCATCCGCGGCTTTGACAGCGCCGCGCTGCAGGCAGAGCCCCTCATCGTCACCGCCGCCCGCCAAGGCAAGCGCGTCGTCAGCCTCTCAAGCACGCAGTCGTATCCATCCGACAAATGGGTCAAGCAGCTTGCACCGCTCGGATTGGAGAAGAAGCTCAGCATTTACTCAGGTTTTGAGAGTCAGATTTCAAAGAACACGATGCTCGATGCCAGCCGATTCAAGCCTGTGAGCCTCTGGAAAGATGCGCAGCATGCCGGTTCAAACCAGCCCCTTGGTACAACAGTGGATGTCGGAGAAACCCGGTTGGACTTGCTCCTCGTGGATGACCCAGCCGATAGCACAAAGGGATTTGACACGGTTTTGGTACGCACGGGCGCCGCTGGCGCGGTGCAGGCCATCAAGGCAAAGGCGGCATCTGGCGAGCTAACCGCATGGTCTAAACCAATCGCCGTCCGCAAAGGGGATATGGCTGGGAACACGTTTGTTAGAGCATTTACGCTGTCACCGGATGCAGCCGATGTTGCGATTTTGCTCCGCTCAGCCAATGCGATTAAGGGTCATTCGAGCGCCGCAGAAGAGAAGGACTATCTCGCGACGTATACGGGCTTTCACGCGGATGCTTGGTTTGACTTTCAGGATGGACTGCTGGGGACGCCGATATACGATGGCGGGACAGGCGATGCCGAAGCGCGCGCGGTCGAGCTGGTCCGCTTTGACCTCTCACTTCTGACGCGTGGCCTCCTGCATATGGCGGCACGCCACAAGCCAGACCTCATCACCCACTACACACCGCAAATCGACTCGGCCGGCCACACATTAATGGCATTTCTGGATCCATCCCTGCCCGGCCATGACCCAAAGCTTGCGGCAAAAATTCGCCCTTATTACGAGGATGTCATCAAGCTCCACGATCAGTGGGTTGGTACGGCGTACGATGCGTTGTCAAAGGACTATGCGTTCATTATCGTGAGCGACCACGGGATGGAAGGGACGAACCGCAAGGTTTACATCAACAAAATTCTGGTGGATGCGGGTCTTGCAGCGGTGGATGCATCCGGAAAGCTAGACACTAAACGCTCCAAAATATTCGCGCCCAGCTGGGGCGAATTTGGCTTGGTGGTGAATGACACAACGTGGAAGGGCGGGATGGTGCGGCCTGGCGAACGCGCTGCAGTGATCGAAGCCGCTACAAATGCGCTGCTTACGGCACGTGACCCACAGTCCGGAACACAGATCATCCGAGCTGTGTTTGATTCGGCCGAAATTCGGCACTTGGGACTTGGCGGTGTAAATGGCCAGGATGTCTATCTGGACTTTGCAAAGGGTTATGCGCCGAGCAGCTCGATGTCGAAGACGGTTGCATCGGTGATCACCGACCTCGGCGGCAGTGGCGTCCACGGCTTCCTCCCACTACGCGACAAAATGCAGGCAATCTGCTACGTTGGCGGCAAAGGTGTTCAGGCACGGGGAGAGCTGCGCGGTGTCCGGCAGATTGATATCCACCCGACGGTTTGTGAACTTCTCGGTATTACGCCATCCAGGCTTGCAGTTGGCAGATCGCTGCTCCACTAGTTGGCAGCTAATCGCCATCCCAAATGGCGGGTTCTGGGAGGTGTCCACCAAGCCAAACAAGCTTTGGTGCATCAATCCCCATTTGCTGACAAATCAAACTAAGCTGCCCCCCGTGGTGGACATCGTGCATCAGGATGCGCATCAGGGTCCACTGCTTACTGACAGCGTAATCGGTTCCTCGGAAAGGATGTCGATGTGTTTCTTCGAGTGAGTAAATGTCCCAGCTTTGCAATGTTATCTGAATGGCTGTGGCAGTGTCGCTCAGTAGTTCTCGGAGACCGGGAGCATCCAACGCGACACTCTCCGCGATGACATAGCGGACACCATCCGGGAGCGTTTTCCACTCAGGAATCCTTGCAGCAAGGTTATCAAAACCGGGGGCACCGATACGGACCAGCCATTCGATTCGTCCGAGAGCAATATGCCGGAAAAGGTGTGCAGGTGTTTCATCATCCGGGAGAATCGCAAGTCCAAATTGGTCAGGAGACATTTGGTCGAATGCCTCAAGGAGTGCATCGTTATATTGGACCCACCCATCGTAAACATCTACTAACTTCATAGCAACATTATGTGAGAAATTTGGTTCATTTGTGTGTTTCAGGCACGCATCCCGAGGGGCATATTGCGTTTATACCGGTCTGGTGATGTCTCAATGGCGAGCTCACCAGATGGGTTTTATCTGCCGGTGTTTTTTCGCACTACTGGTCGACAAGATGCCCGAATTCCAGTCACATATTCCTCCAGAATTCTGATAAGAGGGTATGGAAAACACTGAGAACAACCCAATATCGGCAGACGCATTCCGCGCTGCTGCACAGGATGCCGCAGGTATCGCCGCAAGCCTGACCGAATCGGAAGCCATCAGCGCCTTTATCGGTTCTGCAGTCGCTGACAACGACTTTATTCAAGCATCCATCGGCACTCCGGAACCCCTGTCCTTCGAATACCTCGATGACGTTATCGCGCAATGGCAAGACAGTCCATTTGCGGATGTGTATCTCATCGACACCCGGAACGGTGCGACGCTGTCGCTTTCGGAGTTCAAGTCGACCCGCTATCAGGTCTGCTATACATCAACAAAAGAGATTGATGGACAAAGCGTGACCATCACAACCTTTCCAAGCTGCGTTGACGAGACGAACATTTGCCATGAAGACCATGGCTTCAATGAGATCGAAGACCTCGAATCCAATTTGGATCACTACCTGCAAAGTGATGATATTGTCGTCCCTCAGCGGGAAACATCCACCGGCTGGGAGCGCTTCCTATTCTTCATTGGAGTTGTCAAAGTTCAGTTAGATGACCTCAAAGACCTGTACCCGAACGGCGTTACACCCACAGATGATGGCGATGAAGATGAAGAGTCATGCGATGAGGACTACTGCGGCCCCTGGGATGAGCGTGATGTCGTCGGCTGGGGCGAGGATGTCGAATGGCAGTTTGGCATCAACTCTGATGAGCTTGCAGAGCTGACCGAGCACAATAACCTCGTTGATCCCAACAGTAGCGCAGACCGGATTAAGTGGGTCTCTTTCCACAGACATATGTCCCGCCCGGATGTACTGAAAATGCTCGGAGGTTATGCCGAACGTGATGGCAATGTGAGCCGGATGTTCAATGATGGTGTCATCATGAAGTACACCTACAATGGGTGGCTTGGTGAGCGCCTTCCTATCGTCGATGACCCCGGCACTGACATCGAAGCAATCCTGACCAACTACGTTTCAGCATGGCAGGCATCGCACTTTGAACAGGCAAACGACGCCTGGTTTTCCCTGAGCGATGCATCCGATTGTCTATATGGACAGGCACAGCTGGTCAAAGCGCACTTGTTACGTGAGCAAAAAGCCACTATCGAGGAAACCCCTGAGCATGAGCGCTCAGAGGCTGAAATCGAAGAACTCGCTGGTATCCCCGCTCTGATTGCAGAGCATGAAGCGGAAGCTGCACGATGCCTCGAAAGCTATCGGCCGGAATATGCTCCGTAAGGGGTCACCTGCACGATTGCACTGCGGTTGATCGGTCCGTAAATGTGTGGGAACAGGCCATCGGTGTCGGTGGCCGGCTCCCACTTTAGTTCTTCTGTCAATGCATCCGGGGACAGTTCAACCACGAGCAGCTGGCTGTTATCACCGGGAAAGAACCGCTCAACGACCCCTGGAAGCTGCTCGGCTATACAACAGTGGATGAATCCCGTCGCAAGGTTTGCATCATCCAGGATGAACGCTGAGTCCGCCTGGGCATCGAAGCCCTGCTGCGAGATGAGATGAAAAATCGACATGGCGCGTCAGCTTCCCTTGATCTTTGGTTTGATGTCCATGCTTTTGAAAAGAAACGCATAAATGTCTGCGGTCTCATCGATAGCCTTGCTCAGGTTGCTTGACCCATGACCTGACTGCGTCTCGATTCGGATAAGCAGAGGGTTCTTCTGATTTGCCTTGTCCTGAAGGGTTGCTGCGTACTTGAATGAGTGTGCTGGAACAACTCGGTCATCATGATCAGCGGTCGTGACCATGGTTGCCGGGTAGACCTGCCCCTTGCGGATGTTGTGGATGGGCGAGAATTTCAGCAGGTTCTGGACATCCTTTTTGGACATCTCGCTGGAGCCATATTCCGCCGTCCAGTATTTACCAGCAGTAAAGAGCTGGTAACGGAGCATGTCCATCACACCGACCTGCGGGATAGCAGCAGCAAAAAGGTCCGGTCGTTGGTTGATGACAGCGCCGACGAGGAGTCCGCCGTTGGAGCCACCTTGCAGCGCGAGGCGTCCCGGGCGCGTCCACTTGTTACTGATGAGCCACTCTGCCGCGGCGATACAGTCATCAAAGACATTTTGCTTCTTAAACCGCATCCCGGCTTCATGCCACCGCTCGCCGTACTCCGAGCCACCACGGAGGTTGACGACAACATAAACCCCTCCTTGCTCAAGCCAAGCGAGGTTCATTGTTGAGAAGCCAGGAGTCAACGGAATATTAAAGCCACCATAGCCATATAAAAGCGTCGGGTTATTGCCATCGAGTTTGGTGCCACGCTTGGAAACAACAAACATCGGGACCTTTGTGCCATCCTTGGACTTGAAGAAAACCTGCTCTACGGCGTAGTCGGATGGCTTGAAGTCTTTGATGACAGGCGCCTTGAAAACTGTTGACTTTCCAGACTTCAGATCGAAGCGCAGCTGTGTGCTTGGGTAATTGTAAGAGGTAAAGCTGTAGTAGATGTGCGTGTCGTCCGCATCCCCGGATGTAAACCCGGCGCTTCCAATTCCGGGGAGCTTGATGTCGCGAATTTTGCGTCCCTTCTTATCAAACTGAACGACATTGGATGTGACATCTTTGATGTACGAAACGATGAGGTTGCCCCCGGCGACAGCAATGCCTTCGATGTTTTCTGAACGCTCACTGATAACGACTTTTGCGTTTCTGATGGGCGCAACGTTTGTGGGATCAACACGGAGCACACGCTGGTTGGGAGCCTTATGGTTTGTGAGCACCAAGAGAAAGTGCTGGTCGGTATCGATGACTGTGTAGGAGTCTTCTGTAATCTCGGCAACGATGGGTATGAACGCGCCTCGATTTCCAACGGGCCGAATGAAGAGGCCATTTCCACGCTTGCCAGGGTCGCTGGTGTAGAGCACTTCGTATTGGCGGTCATCCGTCATGTCCAGAGTCAGCGTTCGGTCAGGATTGGCGGTGTCTTCGTAGACTAGCTCATCGGTATCCTGGGATGTCCCGACCTTATGGAAGTAAACCTTTTGGTCCGTGTTTTTTGCGGTCAGCTCGGCGCCGGCGGCCGGCTTTGGATAGCGTGAGTAGTAAAAGCCATCATCGTTTAGCCAAACAGCCCCGATTCCAAATTTCAGCCATTCGAGTGTCTCCGGGAAGACCGTTCCGTTTACGACATCGATAACTTTGCAGACATTCCAATCGGAGCCACCGCTGCTCTGACCAAAAGCGGCGTAGCGTCCGTTCTGGCTGACGATGAAGTCGGTGAGGACCGTGGTGCCATCTGTGGAGAAAGCGTTCGGATCCAGGAGCATCCGCGGCGTGCCGGTAGGTCCATCCTGTACGAAGAGGACGGATTGGTTTTGCAAGCCATTGTTCCGATAGAAGTAGACCTTGCCCTTTTTCTGGAACGCACCGGAGTATCGGGTATAGGACACCAATGAAGTGAGGCGACTCTTGAGGGCCTTGCGGAACGGGATGCTGTTTAAATAGCCATCAGTGACTTTGTTTTGTGCATCCACCCAGGCTTTGGTTTCTGGAGAGTTGTCATCTTCAAGCCAGCGGTACGGGTCATCGACTTTGATACCAAAGTAGGAGTCGGTAACGATCTGTTTTCGCGTCTTCGGGTACTTGATGTCCATTTTCGTCATTATTTCATTTGTTGAGGATGAATGAGAGTGATTTGTTGGTTATATGCACGCATCCACGGAAAGCATAAGCTGCCTACGTCAATCCACTCAGCGTTCCTGTTGCATCGGCAAACTTCTCAACCTCAACACCCATCTTCTGAATCACCGTCGTGAGGACATTGGTCAATGGCGGATGCTTGGTGACATCATGGGCGATGTGTTGACCATGCTTCAGCCCCCAAGCCGAACCGCCAGCCAGTATCAATGGCAGGTTTTTCGGCGAATGGTCACCTTTCTCACCACTATTCATGCCGGAACCATACATCACCATTGTGTGGTCCAGCATCGTCCTTCCACCCTCTTCGGTAGCCTTCAAAAACTCAAGAAAGCGCGCCAGGCGCGCGATATGAAACGCATCGATTTGCGCCAGCTTTGCCAGCATCCCATGGTCGCCCCCGTGGTGCGAGAGCTCATGATGATTCTCACCGCCCCCGCCATACCCGCCAGCCTCACGTGACCACTCAAACGTGATCACCCGCGTTGTATCCGTTACAAATGCCAGATACGAAAGCTCCAGCATGACATCAAGCCACATCGGGCGGTCATGCGCATTGCCAGGCTGATTTGCAAGCTGCAAACCATCCGTTGGCACCTTGGGCTTCGGCACATCCACCCACGCAACCTGCCGTGCAAGGCGCGCTTCCGTCTCACGCACCGCTTGGAGATACTGCGCAAGCTTGTCCCGATCTGCTTTGCCAAGCTTGCCTTCGAGGCGCTTGGCATCTGCCAGAACATCATCCAAAATGCTCTTTTTCTCGGCATACCGCTGCAAAGTCAGTGCGCGGCTCGCGGCGTCATCCGGGACGAACAAGCGCTCAAACAACCTACGTGGACTGTTCTCCGTCGGCAGCGGAGTCCCATTACGGTCAAATGCCAGCGTATGGCTGTGCAGCGCACTGCCCGTGCCCGACATGTCACCTATTTCGATGCTTGGAAACCGCGTCGCGGCGCCGATTTTCCCTGCGATGACCTGATCAGCCGAAATGCTATTCGCATAGTCCTTGCCGGGAACCGCCTTCAAGTCCGCGCCTGTGAGCCAGGTATCAGCTCCCGAGTGACCGCCAGTCGTCCTGATGTGACCAAGCCCTGAGAGGACGGTTACGTGGTCGCGCAACGATGCGAGGCCTTTGAGTGTTCCACCCAGGACAACACCCTTGCCTACAGATTTTGGCACCCACTCCAAAATGTTTACGCCGTTCGGGACATAGCAGAAGATCGCGCGCGGCGTCGGTTTAATTCCACTTTTCGCCAGTGGCTTGAATGTACTCGGATTACCAAATGCCTCATTTGGCAACATCGCATCAAGCAGCGGCAAGGCGAGCGTCACTCCCGCCGCGCGCAAAACCGTACGCCGGGGGAGCGGCTGCGAACATCGAATCATCATTGCACTTTCTCCTGCCTGCCCCAAAGAATCTTCCGACTTGGAAGCACTACTTCGACCGAAACTCTTTGCTATCCACCACCGCGTGAATCAGCACCCGTAGCGTCATCCCGTTTCTGCGGGCCTTTACAACACTGCCATCCACCAGCTGCTTATCTGCCACTCCAAGCTCGCGCCCAAGCGCATACGTTGCTATCGCCCCTGTCAGTGCGCGAAGAAACATCGCATCGTTCTTCATCAGATAGTCCTGAAGGCCAGTCACACCAGAGATGGCCGTGCCATCCGGCATCCGGGCGCTCGCATTGATCAGCGGGTCGTTCGGTTCTATCCGCCCCTGATAGCCGTGCCCCTCACGCACACGCCACTCGCCACACGCATTGTAATTTTCAAGCGCAAATCCGAGCGGATCAATCTTGTCATGACAGCGCGCGCATGCGGGGTTTTTCCGATGAATCTCCAGACGCTGGCGCACCGTTGCCTTGTCGATACCCGGGACCTTTGAAGCGATTTCTCCGACATTTGCAACCGGCAACCCAGGGTCCTGACCGAGCAATGTACGCAGAATCCAGACACCGCGCGTGACCGGGGATGTCCGCGTCCCATTGGATGTAATCGTCTGGATGCTCGCCTGTGTCACAATCCCCCCGCGGTGGCTTTCGGGTTTCACGGGTACACGGCGGAAGGCATCTCCTTTGACACCAGGGATGTCGTAAAAGCGTGCCATCCGTTCATTGATGACGACGAAATCTGACATAATCAGGTTATGGACATCCAGATCGTGGTTCAGAATTTCAGCGAAAAACGCCTCTGATTCACGAACCATGGATGTCTCCAAGTGTCTGTCATATTCAGGATAGAGATTATGTGCCGGCGGGTTTGCTCCAACTTTTCGTAGACCAAGCCACTGCCCGGTGAAGTTCTGAACAAACGCCGATGCCTTTGGGTCACGGAGCATCCGGTCGACCTGCGACGCAGTTACACCGGGCTTGAGCAACGAGCCATCCGCAGCAGCCTTGAACAGGGCATCATCCGGCATACTCGACCACAGAAAATACGAGAGGCGACTCGCGAGTTCATAGGCATTCAAGGGACGGGATGCCTGCGTATCCGAGACAGGTTCGGTCAGATACAAAAAGTCCGGGCTGGCCAGAATCGCCGTCAGTGGAACCTTGATTGCATCGATAAAGTTCTTCTTCCCCGGCCGGCTCTTCGTAAACAGCGCAAGTTTTTGCGTCACTTCGGATGGTGTTACAGGGCGCCGATAAGCCCTCGGCATGAATCTTTCGAGGATTCGCTTTGCCGCGATATTTTCATTGGCAGGTGCATCCCCTTCCGCACCAAGGAGCTGTACCTGACTCTTCGGCGGCCACGCCGAATACACCGGCCCCTCGAGCTCAATCCAGTCCACCAACAGCTCAGGGCGCGCAAAGTCATCCTTGTTCTGCAGCCAGAAGTTTTCCAGCACGGATGGAATTTCATAGGCATAGTCGATATCAAACCCTGCCTGCTGCGTCGTCATCCGGGTGCGGATTTCATAGATGCCCGGTGCGCTCTCAACAGCGGGGATATCGAGCTCAGCGATGACATCCGGTTGGCTCCCAAGATGGCGTGTAACCTTGACCCGGGCGGGACCGTAGGTGTATTTCCGAGCGATTCGAAAGTGCGCCAGATCTGCATCAAACTGTTGGTCATGCCACTGCTTGCCCTTGGGATTCTCGCGGATTTGCTGATCCCGCCGGGCTCCTAAAACGCGCTCAGCGGATGCCAGCACCGCAGCGCGATCCGGCACCCTGGATGCCGCACGGAAGCGCAAAATGTACTCGCCCTCCACCGGCACACGGAAGTCGCGGAAGTTGATGCCTTTATCCCAGCTTGCATGATGCACCCGCGTAAAGCCGTTTTCCGTCGGGTTTGCGCCATCATTCAGGATGATATTGAAGCCATCCCGTTTGACGCGGTACTGGTCCATCCCAAGCTTGTTTTCCTCGGGCTCAAAGTGCCATTTGAATGCACGAGGCTGCACTCCTTCGACAAACACCTTATCCACGCACTGCCGCGCCGCCGCGTAATACAGCTCCATGTGCAGCGGAGAAATCGTCAGGGCCTCGCCAATATTGTCAAACCCGCCCGCCGGAGGGTCATCCGGAAAGCTGTCCGCTGGCTGGAAGTCAACGCCCAGCAAATCCCGGACTGTGTTGTTGTACTCGGCACGGTTCATCCGGCGGAGCACTACACGGTTCGAGCGCTTCGCCGTCTCGGCGGCTGCAAGGTTGGACTCCAGCCATTCCGCCAGCTGATTCGCTTCATCCACCGTTGGTTGGAGATCACCCGCCGGGGGCATCTGATGCCCACCAATGACATCGAGGACTTCCCTCCACTTCGCCGCGGTTGCGGCATCCGTGAATGTTGTCGGCAGCGTATCCAGACGGAGATTACCGAATGTCGAAGCCGGGCCATGACAGCGGATGCAGTATTTGTCGAGGAGAGGCCGAATCCGTGCCTTGTAAGGGTCGATCTGCGGAGCGGCTGACTTTGCCTGCACACCGGGAAGCAACGAGAGCGTTGCCGTCGCAGCGGACAGGATGACAGCCATACCAACAAGCACCGCGGGCATCGTGAAGGCAAGGTTCAAACGGGATAGTTTGTCGGTCTGCATACATTCAGCATTATGCAGGTCTGGATGATTTGTGAACAGGGGCTTTATGTACTAATCAACATACGGGATACCACCCGCGAGAAGCTTGTCCGCCGCCTGCCACGCGGGCATGTACTGTGTCATAAGGGCATAAAAGCGCTTGGTATGGTTTTTCTCAAGCAAATGCGTCAGCTCATGAACGACGACCATTTCGAGGCACTCGGGTGGAAAGAGGGCAAGCGCGAGGTTTATCCAGACCCGGCGTGCCTTAATCGCGCATGTCCCCCAGCGCGTGGTCATTTTCTTGATGCCGATTTCGTTCACATCCACACCCATAATCGGTTCGTAGCGTGCCACCAGCGCACCAACGGCTTCTTTCAGCATGTCGCGCTTCCAGGCATCGAAGAGGGCATCAATTTCCGCCTGGCCATCCGAGTCACGCACCTTGAGCAGAAGGGCATCCCCGCTTTGCTGGACACCCCGGCGCTGAAATCCCCGCGTGATCCCTACCCGGATTTCACTTCCGAGAATCATGTGAATCGAGCCATCCGTGACTGGAATGATAGCGACCTGCGGGTTCGCCTGTGTCCGCCGGGCTACCTCCGCCTTGCTGGCATCCAGCCACGCAAGCCGCTCCATCACGAATGCCTTGATCACCTTTTGCGTCGTGCCATGGGGAACCGACATCGTGATATGGCCATCCGGAGGGTTGACCATAATCCGAATCGACTTCATCCGGCGGAAGGTGACCTTGATCGGATGCTGTTCCACGACAAGCTCCAACACCACATTTGGCTTCGGAGCCCGCGTATGACGCAGCGTAAACATCACCCGCCGTACACCACCGTCTGACCCTTTCGAAGCGTCCAGTAGTGCAGGTAGCCATCCCCGCCACCAGGCTGGCGCACCGCAGTTGGGAGGTTAATCGTGTCGACCGCAATCTTTGTAGGCATCGTCGCCGTGAGGACAACCTTTGCAATACGCCCTTGCATCCAAACGATGCTGACTTCGACTCCCCCGCGTCCGCGCAGACCGGTCACGGTTCCATTCAGCCAGGCATCCGGTGTCGCCGGAAGGATCCTAAGAATCGGCATCCCGGCCGCAGTCAGTTCATGGCTTTGCAGCAGCATCTCGGCGATACCGGCGCTGACGCCAAAGTTGCCATCAATTTGGAATGGTGGATGTGCACAGAACAGGTTTGGGTAGACGCCGCCGCCATTGGTCATGTTGTAGTTGGTATCAAAGACCGGCTTCAGGAAGCGCTGCAGGAGCTTGAGGGACCGGTTGCCATCCGCGAGGCGTGCCCAGAATGCGACCTTCCAGGCGAGTGACCAGCCTGTTCCATCATCCCCTCGGCGGTCAAGCGATGTTCGGGCAGCCTTTGCGAGCTCCGGCGTCCCCGCGGGCGTCAGCTGATCGCCGGGAAAAAGTCCATACAAATGAGACACGTGTCGGTGGCCTGGCTCGACCTCATCATAGTCATCCTGCCATTCCTGTAGCTGACCAAACTTGCCGATTTTGTGCGGTGGGAGCTTTGCCAGTTTTTCGGTGAGAATGGTTTGCAGGTCGGCATCTACGCCCAGAACCTTTGCGGCACTGATGGTGTTACTGAACAGCTCCCGGACGATCTGGATATCCATGACCGGGCCAGCGCAGGTGTGCGCCACTTTGCCATCCTTGGTTCGAAAGGCATTTTCAGGCGAGTTAGAGGGTGCCGTAACGAGGAAGCCATCCGGGTTTTCGGCGAGGAAGTCCACATAAAACTCCGCCGCCCCACGCATCGTCGGGTAGTACTTTGCGAGCTCTTTCTTGTCCCGGCCGAAGAGGAAACGCTGCCAGATATGCTGGCACATCCACGCACCACCATTGTTTGTCGAACCCCAAACAGCGCTCTCACCGGGAGCGGTAAAGCCCCAGATATTGGAAATAACGTGTGCGACCCAGCCACGCGCATTGTAGTAGGCCTTTGCGGTTGCCTGGCCCGGCTTAACAAGTGACTGCACGTAGTCGAGCAGCGGCACGTGACACGGGGCGAGGTTGGTGGACTCGGCAAGCCAGTAGTTCATCTGCACATTGATGTCGAGGTGGTAGTCGCCATTCCACGGCGTCGCGTATTCCTGTGCCCAGATGCCCTGGAGGTTCGCTGGGAGCCCACCCGGCCGGCTGGAGCTGACGAGGAGGTGGCGCCCGAACTGGAAGAGGAGCGCCGAGAGCGCTGGATCGAGCTTGGTCTGCCCGGCGGCGATGCGATCCGGGAGCGCAAGGTCGGTGCGACCCGGACCGAGGTCGAGCGTGACACGGCCCATGAGGGATGCGTAATCGGCCGTATGCCTTGTTTTCAGAGCGGTATAGCCCAGCTTTGCGGCGCGGGACAGGATGGCATCCAGGTCATCGACAGCCTTCTTCTGGAAGTCCGTACCCGCGGCGAGGAGGAAGAGGGTTTGGTCACCCGTGCGGATGGTGCGCAGCTGAGATGCAAAACGCATCCCGCCGCCGCCCTGTCCATTTGGAAGCTGGCCATCGAGGCGTGTATCTCCGTTCGGTAAGACAGTGACTTTGGCGTTTTTTTCACGCTTTAGCGTTGCCGTTGATGTTGTCCCTGAGACTTGGATGACCATTATCTGATCGACAAAGCTGACAAAGTGTTCGCGCGTGAACGTCTTACCGTTTTGTGCAAAAGTGACGGAAACACTGCCATCTTCCATGTTGAGTGTGCGGCGATAGCCAGTCGTGGAAGCCGTGACATCTCCGTGACCACTAAAGACAAGGTCAGCGAGAATCTGGTAGCAGCCATAGGGAATCTCAGCGCCATTCGCCTCCCCGCTGCCCTGTCCGCGACAGGTAAATGTCTGATTGACGAGGCGCTCGGCCTCCGCGTTCTTGCCGGCAAAAAGTAGCCGGCGGATTTCCGGGAGGGCTTTGTGTGCATCCGCACGGTCATTTTGGAACGGCGAGCCTGACCAGAGGGACAGCTCGTTCACGACGATGCGTTCAGCTCCCGGGATACCAAAGACCATCGCGCCGATACGGCCATTTCCAAGTGGCGAGCTCTGCAGAAACGATGCTGCGGGTTGGGCAAACCAGTGTCCGGTGGCTAGATCATTGACTTTGGTTTTTGTTTGTGGCTGTTGCATATGGATCTCCAAAAAGCAGTGCGCGGGACTTCGTGGCGTATTATCCCACTGTAATCGCAGCAACTGAAAGTCTGGTGAATATCGATGTTGATGGTGGATGAAACAAATAATGCCGAGCTGTGCGAGGCCCTCGTTGCATTAGATGAACGCTTTTCGGTTGTACTGACAACGTATGGACCGGCACCGCTTTCGACGCGCCCGCAGGGGTTTGCAACGCTGGTTCAGCTGATTCTCGAGCAGCAGGTTTCCGTGAGCAGCGGTCGGGCAACGGTGGAGCGGCTAGAAGCCTATGCCGGCGGGCTTAAACCTGAGCTGCTTTTGAACATCGATGATGAAACAGCACGCGGCCTTGGCATCAGTCGGCAGAAGGCAGGGTATATCCGCGGATTGGCGGCAGATGTCCTTTCAGAACGTCTAAATGTGGATGCTTTAGCAACGCTACCAGATGACGAAGTTTGCGTGCATTTGACGCGGGTGAAGGGTATCGGAACGTGGACAGCACGGACGTATTTGTTGGTGGCATTATCACGCGCGGATGCTTGGCCCCACGGGGATGTCGCATTACACGCGGCGATGCAAGCGGTGCTGGGACTTGATGTACGACCGACATCCGATGAAGCTACCGCTATTGCAGAAGCATGGAAGCCCTACAGGGCGGTCGCAGCGCGGATGCTTTGGCATCACTACACAAGTAACCGAAAGTATATCAGTGCCTTAGGTAAGGGATGATTCTGTCAACGCAAAACGGGGTGACCTGACGAAACGTAATGAAAATGAAGACCCACCCGGCATGTCATCCTCATCAAACAGCCGTCGAATGGTGTATAGAGTCATCGCAATCAGTCCATTAATGAACCCTGTGATGCGGGAGAGTCCCGTAGGCCGGCCACGGAGTATGGATGTCAGGGATGGCCAGAGGGCGTGGGTAAAGATTTCATCCAGGAGAACAAGTAATGCTCCCGGGTGTCCTTTGAACGCCAGTTGAAGGCAGCTTGCGGCAATCCCGTAGAAGGCATTGTAGGCGAGCAGTCTCCCCTCAGTAAATGTTCGGAAGCCGTAGTGAATAACGGTGCTTGCGGGCGTTTCCACAATGTGAAAGCTGCTGGCAAGGCACCGGAGCGACAGTTCTCCATCCGAGCAACTACGGAAGCGGGACCCCGGACCAAAGGCTTCATTAAATCCACCCATAGCCATCACGTAACTTCTGCGAAATGCACAGTTGGCTCCGATTCCACGGGCACGGCATTTCTGGAGCCAATTGGCGACTTCAATTTCACGCGGGACGATGTACTCAGGAATAAAGCCACCCGGGCAGGTAAATGCAGGTGCAACCGTTCCGTATACAATCGCGACTTTCTCGTTGGTGATCATCGCATCGATAAGCGCTTCTGACCACCCGGGTGTTACCGCACAGTCATCATCCAGCATCACAACGTATTCGGTCTTGATATAGCGCAGCGCAACGTTTGCAGCGGTGCATTTCCCCTTTGTTTTTGAGCGAATATAGGTTAGTTGTAATTTGTTGAAGTAATCAACTATCGCGTTCTGCGTGTCATCTGTGTCCGACTGATCCACGATCATGATTTGCGTGGTGCCGATACCAGCATCCGCAAGTGAATCCAACGCCAAATGGATTTCATTACTGCGGTTGGCAGTACATATCAGAACTGTATAGCGCTGTACGTCGGAGGCATACGGCTCAACTGCGGGGGCAAAGTTCACGATTGTTTACGTTTGCAACTAATGTACCAAAGTTTTACGTGCAGTAATTTTCGTCACTTGAACAACATTAACAAAACGGAGGTGAAGTAGATATGATGAATGATGACACCTCAGAACTCAGTTGGATTCTTACTGATTGTAGCTTTGATCGCGATGCTATCGCGTCGGCTCAAACTGCCATACACCATTGGGCTCGTGGTAGCTGGGCTTGGATTGGCCGTATCCAACGTCCTTGGTCGTCTGGACCTAACCAGTGATCTCATATTTTCCATCCTCCTACCGCCATTAATTTATGAGGCTGCTTGCCAGCTATCGTGGGAGGAATTACGTAAGAATTTCACACCTATTCTTACGTTGGCATCTATAGGAGTTTTGCTTGCTACGTTGGTAACGGCTTTCCTTATGTACGTTGTCTTTCATTGGTCAATGGAAGCCTCATTGCTTTTTTCAACACTCATTAGCGCAACAGACCCCGTTTCTGTGATAGCGACATTAAAGGACGCACGAGTAACCGGCAGACTGAAACTTTTAGTCGAAGCGGAGAGTCTGTTCAACGATGGAACCGTTGCGGTTCTGTTCACAGTTCTATTGTCTTGGGCTGTTTCGGGTCATCTGTCGACAGTAGCCATCGCAACGGATATCGTCCGGGAAATCGGCGGAGGCATTCTTTGCGGAGCTGCCGTCGGTACGGTTGTCATCTGGATTGCGGGAAAAACGGAAGATCATTTGGTCGAGATAACACTCACCGTTGTGGCCGCATATAGTTCTTTCCTGCTTGCACAAATGTTTCATATGTCCGGCGTCCTGGCGACGTTGACAACGGGACTGATCCTAGGAAACATCGGTCCACTTGGAGCAATCAGTGATAACGGTCGGGAGGCTGTCCATTCGTTCTGGGAGTTTGCTGGGTTTCTCGTGAACTCGATTGTGTTTATCCTTGTAGGCGCTCAAGGAGCGGGATGGATGAAAATACTGCTATCCAATGTCCCCGTCATCCTTGTAGCCAGCGCATTTGTCATTCTCGGGCGAGCCATCGCCGTCTATCCCATCTGTCAGGCTTTTCGTAAGTCCAAGCACGCGATAGAGGCTTCACACCAGCACACTCTCGTTTGGGGCGGCCTTCGCGGAGCGCTTGCCCTGGCATTGGCATTAGTGCTTCCACCAGAATTCCCAATGCGCGAAACGATTCTGGCAACGACCTACGGTGTGGTAGCCATTTCTATCGTCGTACAAGGCCTGACCTTTCTTCCAATGTTGAAATGGCTAAGAATTGTCGAACCTACCGCATCCAATTCGGCAATCGCATTTAAAACGCAATAGCAACCAATATCTGGAGCTGCCAGTACGTTCACTTTTGTGTGAGAACGAAGTCCCAGCAACATTGCCTGTAACAGGTTGCTCACCAGCCTAGAACAAACCCCGCTAACAATAGACGACACGCGTTATTTTCATTGTTCCAACGTGGGTTGTTTGGATAACTGCGGGTATTTATAACTGTCGTGTCAATCAACCAACAGGCTATCCCATTATTGACATACGCTCGCTCTGTCATTGGATTGGCTCTCTCACTTTGCGCAACTCATCCCATCTTCGCCGATGTCCGCTGGCAGGCCCCTCTTCTACCCGGACTGGCATCATCGCTTCCAGCTGGTAACCCGTCAATCGAAGTGCGAAAACCTGCCATTAGCCGTGGTCGCCTCCTGAATGCCCTCTTCCTCCACCCAAAAGTCATCGGAAACCCGACGCTTGCCGCAACCCAAATCCAGCTGCCCAGAGCCGCCCCGGGCGAGCGAATCTTGCTGCGCTTCTCAACCGGCATCTCGGATGGCATCCCGCAAAATGCATCCCCTGCCCCGGATGGCGTTCTCTTCAGCTGCCGGGTCGAAGGTGAGTTCAAGCTCCAGCGCCTCCAGAAAACCGCTGAATGGCAGCCCGCAACCGTTGACATCACCGAGTTCAGCGGACGTAACATCACAATCGAATTTCGAACGGATGCCAATGGCACGGATGCCTACGACTGGGCATTGATTGGCGAGCCCGTGGTTGAAGTGGTCCGCCCGGATGCCAGGTTACTTCGCACCGGTCTAGCCTGGTTTACATCCGATCGGTCCGGCCAGGTTCAGCTGCAGGGGAGCACCCGGATGCCACTTTCGGATGTCTTCACCGTGCATAAAGGCGTCAATGCGGTGGAGTTCACACAAGGCTCCCCCGGCCCCGTCTACATCTCGGCATTCGATAGCGCTGGTAAACCTCTGCCAGATCCACCGCGCGCCGCAAATGTTGCCGCTTACCCCGCTGATGTTCACATCAAGGGCATCCTCCCGACCAGCATCCTGCCCACCGCAGGACGCCCAACCGCAATCCGTATCCGCTTCATCAATCGTGGCAAAGGGGATGCCGATCCATTCACCATCCAGTTCAAAACCAGCAGCACAGCACGCCTGCCGGAGAGTATCCGTATCCCCGCAATCGCCGCCGGACAAACAGGCGCCGTGGATGTCCGCTGGGTTCCATCCGAAAAAGATGTCCGTAAACCAGTCCGTTTCGTCGCAACCCACTCAGGGGATGAACCGCAAGCCGCATCGGTACGCGTCCTGCCAAAGGCGGAAGCATCCGACTTCAAAACCCTGATCAGCGGCACCACCCGCGTGCGCATCAGCAAGCGTGGGTTTGCGTTCGTCGATGCATCCATAAATGGCAGCTGGAAACCCGCAGGGGTTCTATCACCCATCGGTTCCGGAGTGAGCGTCAGTATTAGCCCCATCAGGGGCGCAATCCGGCTCACAAAAACCAAGACAACCGCCCGGTTCCCAGCGCTCTATGCTGGCGATACGCTGCAGCGCGATGCCGATGGTGCATCCAAAGTGGAGGCCCTCCTTCCCGGGCTTGAGTACCTGACGGGAAGCGAAATGTCCGGGAGCACCCGCGGGTTTGTCGAATCACTTGCAGACCGCAGCCGACCGGATTACATGCAGCTGACCATCCCTTTGGCGGCAATCACCTTCGGACCAAATGCATCCCGTCCCGACAGACAGACCCCACCAACCGGCTCGCCAGATAGCCTGCTCGGCGGCGGTGGACCAAAAGCATCCGATGACGACTACACCATCGCGCTTTGCTGGAAAGACCCACGCACGGCGTCAGTAACCTTTCAATCGCCCGCCGCCAGCGGTGCGGAAAACCATTTGCTGAGCGCTGCCGCAGTCGATAACGGAGACTGGGTGGATGTCCGCTGCACAGCAGGGCGAACCGCTGCAGCGACAACCGACTGGTATCGACATTACGGTCCCCGGAATGTGCCTCCAAGCTCCTTCACGATTGCCGGACGTCATAGCCTTGCGCGCAAAGGGATGCAGCTTTCGTTCGATGCTGTAACCAGCCAGCTGCGCTTCACCGCAGGTGGTGTCCCTGAGGCGATTCCGACATCAGTTGCGCTACTCAAATGGGATGCTCTTTGGAATGAAACGGCACCAAGCGCAGCCATGGCGGATAAGGCGCTCGAAAAAGTCCCCGCTGACGCGCAGGCGCTCCGTGGATCCAGCCATATCGGCCGCTGGGAGCTCCCATTCATCACCGGAGAGCTCGCCCGCGCCTTACCAGCCATTGATTTGGAGATGTCGGCGCTGCGTCGGCGCCAGGAACCGGATGGTGGATTTCGCCTTCAGCAACCGGATGGCCCTCAGGATGCGCTTGGCCTTCGCGGGGATGAGACATCCGGGACGTATAGCCACTCTACGTGGATGCTTTTGCGCCACGCGCGGGTTACCGGGGATGTTCGCAGCCGGGATGCCGGCCTTGCGGCACTCGACCGTATCCGAAACTACCAGCTCCCTCGCGGAGCCAGCCTCTGGGAAGTTCCGATTTACGAACCGGATATGCTGGCAGCGGCCTGGAATGTTGCCGCATGCGTGGAGGCATTCCGAGCAACAAACGACACACAATGGCTTGGCTTTGGACAGTACTGGGCAGCAACCTCGCTTCCGTTCATTTACTGCACTCCGGACAGCAACCGACCTGCGCGCCTTGGGAGCTGTATTCCAACCTTTGGAACGACGTTCTTTCAGCATTCGTGGATTGGCCGCCCCGTTCCGTGGCAGGGGCTTGTTCTCGCCTGGCATCTCCAAGATTTGGCTGAACAGCTGCGGGGTGCAAAGCGGTTTACTCCTAAAAGCGATGCCTTTAAACCTCAGGAACTGGATGCCATCGCGAAGCTGCTGGTCGTTGCCGCGGAGCGAACTTGGATGACATCCGGGCCGAACATAGGGCTCTACCCCGACACCATCGAGAATCTGATAACGCCAAAGCCAGCATTTATCATCCCGGAAAACCTCTGGCTCCACACCTTCCGCGCACAAGGGCGGGACCTCGCTATCCAGACGCAGCGCCAGCGCGGTGTGACCGTCTCGAGCATTGCCGAAATCGCGTTCCTGAATGTTTCCGAAGACAGCCTGATAGCACGCATCGGCTACAAACCGGGTGAATCCTGCGGGGTGCTGCTTGGTGGCATCCCAAGGCGTCCAACAGCGGTCACCATCGATGGAGCTCCGCTGGCAAGTGATGCCTGGAGCTACGATGCCGAAAAGGATCGCATCGTCCTAAAGGTCCGTTTTTCGCAGAAACTCTGTGAGCTAAGGGTGCAGTACTAGTGGCAATGGCACAACACACTCCTGTTCTAAAGTCATCCCATGCCGGGTTAAATCAGACATTTTCCTGGGCGGTCGACAAGGCACTTTCCTACGTTCAAACGGGCAAATCCGGACCGATTGACCGCCACGAACGAAGTTCAGGCGTGGCCGGGAAGACATACGAACCCAGTTATTGGGCTGGCTACACGTTTCGTAGTGCCTACTACTCGCGTGACTTTTGTCATCAGGCTGCCGGTGCGCACCTCCTTGGGCTGACGACTGAGAACTTCACGATGCTGCAGCGCTTTGCGGCGACATCGACTGAAGGGCGTAAGTGGTTTCCGCTCTGGGCAATCAACTTCGATGGCAGCCCGTTCAAGCTCGATTGGGACAGTGATGACTCATTCGTACGCGAAGTCCCCGCCGTCTTTGAGCTAGTCGAGCAGTGCTGGCAACAATATCAGTGGACAGGTGACAAACGGTACATCACGGATGAAACAATGGTGCGCTTTTGCCATAAGGCGATGTCAGATTTCATCAAATTACACGACACCCGACGCCCAAATGGCATCGCTGAAGGAACGGGTTCAGGCGATATTTTCAAGGGTTCCGCTACGTATAACGAGGTCCATTCTGACAATCCATTGGTGGAAGCCGGGGATGGAATTGCCTGTCAGTATCGCGCCCATCTTGCCTTTGCGAACATTTTGAGTGCCAGAGGCGAGCGTGCCGCCGAGACAAAAGAGCAAGCCCGTGCGGAAAAACTTCGCGAGTACTTCAACACGGTATGGAGCCGCCAGTCCGGTTCCGACAACATTGTTCGTGGCTATGACAAAGCCGGGCAGCCGCAAACCGACTGGGGTCTTGAGAACACCTGGTTTATGTCTATGAAAGGCATCGTGGAAGCCGGCCCGCGCCTCGACCGCCTGATGGACCTAATCCGCACGCGCATGGATGACCCCAAAACGCGGCCAAGCAATATTGAGGCGATTTCTTACATCCCAGATGTCTTCTTCGCCAGCGGAGACCGTGAGAGTGCTTGGAAGTGGATGGAGCATATTCACAAGGCTCCCTCAAGCGCGCGGGACTACCCTGAGATTTCATTCACCGTCATCTCACATGTGATTTGTGGGCTGCTTGGCGTAATCCCGGATGCGCCACGTGCTCAAATCGCCACCCGAAGCGCTCTGCCAGCGGCGATTGGGGATATTTCGGTGGAGAACATTGCGATTGGGGATGCACGATTTACGGTTTCTCACACTGGGCTGACTGGCAGCGCTGTTGCGCTGACCGCGGGTGCAAAGACATTCACATGGCTTGCGCGTTTCCCGGGGCGACACACTGAGCTGAGCATCAATGAGAAACGTCGCAAAGCAAATGTCATTACGGAAAATGGTCTTGTCTACAGCCAGGTAAGCGTACCGCTTAAAGTCGGGCAACGGATAACTGTGCGGGTACCAGCCTAACTCAGCGCTTAATGAGGTACTCAACCGCATCCGCGGTTTTGCGTCCGAGCTGGCGGCTGGTTGTCCATTTCCCGCCATAAATGGTCACAACCCCACCTGCCATCCCGATAACGGCTTCGCGGCTCGCACCGCTCGTCCCACCATCCTGCTTGACGATGGGTCGCAGGCCGGAATATTCACTCAAGATGTCATCCGGGCCGAGCTTTTCCACAAACCATTCGTTATAGGCAGCGATGAGTTCATCCCGTTCCTGGGCACTGATCACAGCACTATCTGGAGTTTGTTGCAACGCCTCCGTAGTTCCGAAAATAGCCTCACCGGGTGCCCACGGTAGGAGGAAGAGGATACGGCCATCGATATGCGGGAGGACAACTGCCTCCTGAAGATCACGCTTGATGATGAGGTGTGAGCCGCGAACAAGCATCAGCCCTATGTTGTTTTTCGGCTTGATGTTGCTTGCGGAAATCAGGTCAGCGGCCCATGGCCCCGCTGCGTTGACAACAACATCGTAGGGGCGCTCCTCACCGCTTTGCAGTGTGATTCCATTTGACCGCATCGATGCCACTGGCGTCTGTGTATAAATGTTTACGCCGCGGTTTTGGAGCTGGTTAGCGGCCCAAATGCCGAGGCCATGGTCATCCATGATTGCATCCGCATACCCCCAAGCCCCGATGAGATTGCTCGTATCCAGCTCAGGAAAACGTTCGCGCACCACGTTCAAAGGAACCCAGCGGCTGTGACCAAAGCCAGATCCAAGGGAGAGGATGGAATACAGCATCACCCCGGCGCCAAAGATGAACAGCTCCTGCAGGTTGCCCTTGCGAACAGGGATATGCGCCAAAAACTCGCGAACCAGCCCGGTGTTCTGATCTCGCCACCATTTACGCTCGAGCAACGCCTCGCGCACCATATGGAAACGCAGCTTGGCAAGATAGCGAAGTCCTCCGTGGAGCATCCGACTGCTGGCCGCGCTCGTCTCACGCATCAGGTCACCGCGTTCGTAAACATCCACGGAATATCCACGTTCACGAAGTGCCCAAGCGGTCATGATTCCGTTGATGCCGCCACCAACAATGGCGATTTGCTCAGATTTAGGCTTGACGACTGGCATTTGACTTTAACTTACCCGAAGACAAACGTTTCGCTTAGTAATCACATCCTTGCTCCTAGCAGATCCCAGCGATTGCCATAAAGATCCTGAAAGACGATGACCTTGCCATACGGCTCGGTGCGTGGCTCGCCTTCAAACAAAACCCCATTGCTTTTCATGTGTGCGAACGTTTCATCAAAGTCAGACACCGTTAGAAAAAAGCCAACCCGGCCACCGGTTTGGTTACCAATCGCTGCGATTTGCGTATCATCCACAGCCTTTGCGAGGAGCAATGCAGCGCCGCCAAACGGGGCAGCAATGCGGACCCACCGCTTTCCGTCTCCGAGAGGCGTGTCCTCAAGAAGCGTAAATCGCAGGCATTTTGTAAACCACACGATGGCTTCATCGTAGTCCCGTACAACCAGCGTAACCAGTGTGAGTCCAAATGGCGATGTTTTATCAGCAGTGGCTGATTCTGACATCAGGCGATGATGTCCATGATTGGCACACCGTGGTCCAGCGCGAGGCGTTTACGTCCGGGAATCTCGAGCTGGTGCGTATCCAGCCCGAGCTGATGCATCACGGTTGCGTGGATGTCTGTTATGTAATGTGGGTTCTCGATCGCGTGGAAACCGAGGGCATCCGTAGCGCCGTGCTGTACACCACCTTTAATTCCGCCGCCTGCCAGCCACGCGCAGAAGCCTTCCGGATGGTGATCGCGTCCGCTGTCCTGAGCCCCGGGTGAGCGGCCAAACTCGGTTCCAAAGACGACCAGTGTGTCATCCAGCATCCCGCGGCGCTTCAGGTCTTTGAGCAACCCGGCAATCGGTTTGTCAACCTGCGCCGCGAGGTCAGTGTGGTTTTGCTTGATGGCACTATGTGCATCCCAGGCGCCGCCGCCGCCACCGCCGTGGAAGATTTGTATGAAGCGCACGCCACGCTCCGCCATCCGGCGCGCTGCGAGACACATTTGTCCAAACTCGCGCGTGTGGTTTTGGTCCATCCCGTACAGCGCCTTCGTCTCTGGGGTCTCTTTCTCAAAACCGAGTGTTTCAGGGATGGAAGTTTGCATCTGGAAGGCTAGTTCGTAGGCTTTGATTCGTGCACGAAGGTCTTTATCGCCGGGGTAATCTATTCCGCTGATCCGGTTGAGGCGCCCGAGTAGGCTGAAGTTTTCCCGTTGCTCATCAGCGGTCATCGAGTCTGCGGGAGCCAGGTAAGGCAGGGGCTTTTTCGGGTCGGTCGAGAGGCGGACTCCTGCGTATTCAGGTCCGAGGTAGCTGGCACCATGCGTCCAGGCACCGCCGCAGCAGTCGCCCGTTGGCGTTCCCAAAACCACAAACTCCGGGAGGTTTTCATTCAGCGTTCCAAGACCGTATGCAGCCCAGCTCCCGATGGTTGGGTGCGCTCCTTCGCGCACATGCCTGCCGGTTTGGAATGTCAGCTGCGCCCCGTGATCGTTATCGACGGTCCAGAGGCTGCGAACCACAGCAAGGTCATCCGCACAGGTACCGATTTCCTTGAACCAATCACCCACTTCCAATCCGCATTTCCCGTAGCGTTGATAGCCCGTTTGCAGCGGCATGATGACCTTGCGGTTGCCGTGGTTTGGATTCCCTGCCTGAATTTTGGCACCCACTTTTTTGGGATCAAGAACATCCGCATAAGGAGTTTGATCTATCGACTTGCCGGCGTACTTGTTTAGTTCTGGTTTTACATCAAAGCTCTCGAGGTGCGAGACGCCTCCGCAGAGAAAGATCCAGATGACGGTTTTGGCCTTTGGCTGAACAGCTGACCTGCCACGCTCGATTTTTGTTTGCCACGATTGCGGCGGGGCTGCAAACCCGGACTTTGCAAGCATCGCACTGAGGGCAAGACCGGTAAAACCCATCCCGGTGTCGGTCAAAAAAGAACGCCGGGTCACACCTTGGCAGGCTTTTTGGTGATGGTTAATATTTGATTGCATCATGCGTTTGTTTCCGGCAACGTTATCGAATCGTCACAAATTCGTGGTGATTGATGAGAACGGCGACGAGGTTTTCGAGGCGTCTTAGAAGCGAGTTCTCTGCATTTGCAGGCTTGGATTCTGTCGTCGATGCCATAAAGCGCAGGCATTCCACCATTTCAGCAGCGGTTGGTTCACGAGAGAGAGTTGCGACAAAGGCGCCACGTATCGCCGTAAAGACATGCGTCTTGTCAGACAGCTTAGCGTAAATGTCTGCAGCGAGGGTGCGTGCTTCCCGGAGAGCAAGCTTTGAGTTTGCTAGAGCAAGGGCTTGTTGCGGGAGGATGCTTTGTTTGCGTTCATAGCACTCAGTAACCGATGGGCCATCAAAGACCTTGATAAACTCGGCTTCCTTTTCGGGTGCGCTGCGGAGGTAAATGCTGCGTCGTTTGGAATCAAGTGCCAGGTTCTGATCGAGCTCAGGTCCGCCCTGTGTCCTGTCCAGCTGACCACTCACTGCAAGGATCGCATCCCGAACACCTTCTGCCTCAAGCCGCCGTGGTGCGAAACGCCAATAGCTCGCATTATCCGGATCGTGGGCAAGCATCTTTTCGTTCGGCCGTGAATCCCGTTGATAGGCTGCCGAAAGCATGATTTCCCGGTGCAACTGCTTCATATCCCAGCCGCTGTCCATAAATCTGCGGGCCAGATAGTCGAGCAGGCGTCCCTGTTCCACGACTTGGCTGTTATGTCCAAAATCGGCAACGCTGGGGGCGAGAGCTGTTCCGAAATGCCGCATCCAGACATGATTCACGATGACCCGCGCCGTCAGCGGGTTACGCTTATCCGTCAGCCAGGCTGCAAATGCAGTGCGCTTTCCCGTGGACTCTTTCGGAAAGGACTGTAGTCGCTTTGTGTAGGTGGTATCAAGCGGTGCTGCGACCTTGGCTTCTGCCGCCGCAACATCTTTTTCCACCTGTGTAACCGCCGCCGCAGCCGCAGGTTTGTCCTTTTCAGCAGCATCCTGTAGGCGCTGACGCTTATCCAAGAGGTCAAGACGCAGCTCGGTGAAACGCTTCAGGCGTTCAAGGCGGACGACACTTTTCGCCGCGGTTGCCCATGCAGGACTGGATGTATCACCGCTGACCTCGATGTCTTCAACAACGCGAAGAGCATCAAAGTGCTGAAGAGCGTATTCCTGAAGCAGGAGATTCATGGCAGCGCGCGGCTGGCTTTGCGGTGCTTTACGCGCATCGGTCAGGCGTTGCACAAGCGTGGCTCTTGACTCGGCAACAACGAAAGGTGCGAGCTCTGGATGTACGGCGACAACAGGCAGTTTGACTGCCTTGACACCGATTTCTCCACCGAGAAACGCGGGAAGCCCGGGAGTAAACGTACGCGATTTGTCAGGGTTACGGTCATCCCCACGTGGAAAAAAGTACGTTGCAGCGGTCATATCGGCATCGTAGGCACGAACAAGGGCGGTCTTTGCCGTATCAGGCTCACCCGGGATCCGCTCGGTCCGCACATTGTAATTCTCAAAGATGGCGCGGAAGCGGTAGTAATCAGCCTGCTGGATAGGGTCATACATGTGCGAATGGCATTTTGCGCAATGCATTGTGATGCCCATAAATGCCTTGGATGTATGGTTGACGGTGTCTTCCATCCAGGCTTCGCGGCTCAGGAGCTTGTAGTTGCGTACCAGAAACCCGGTGGCACGGAGGGCATTTTGGTCTGTCGGCGCGACTTCATCCGCGGCCAGCATGAGCGTGACCATTTGGTTGTAGGGCATATTGCCATTGAGTGATTCGACAATCCAGTCGCGCCAGCGCCAGATATGGGGCTGTGAGTCGCGGACCTGGCCACCATCATTCCAACCGGCCCAGTCTGAGTAGCGCCAGATATCCATGAAATGCCGCCCCCAGCGTTCACCATAAGTAGGGCTGGCGAGGAGTCGGTCGATGAGGCGTTTATAGGCATCCGGACGGGTGTCGCTGAGAAATGCCTGTCGCTCAGCCGGCGTTGGGGGAAGCCCTGTCAGGTCCATGGTCACCCTGCGGAGAAGCATTTCCTTGGGCGCGGCTGGGTTTGCCGTGATGTTACGTTCCCGTTGGTAGATGGTTAGAAGAGAGTCAATCGATGTTGTATGGGCTGTCGCCGCAGGCACGGGTTTGAAGGGGCGGTAAGCATAGTCCTTGATGCGGTATGCGAGCGGAAGCTGTTTCAGGGCAGCATCCGTGAGCTGAGCGCGGGTTGGCCGCTCGGATGCGTTAGCAGGATTGGTTCCGGCGAGGAGCTCGAGCTCATTGGATGTGCCATCGTGGTCGGTGTCTTCTTTGGCGATTTTTGCAAGCCGGGTTTCGATGTCACTGGAGCCGAGCGCAGCGAGGCGGGCGCCAAACGCATTGTGCGGGATGTCCGATAGCTTTGTGGGCATATGAATTCCCGGATCGGACGTATGGCAGGTGATGCACGATGCGCTGGCTTTTGGCAGGAGGCGTCCATAGCGGTCGATGAGCGCGGCTTTATGTGCCGGGGATGCCAGCGAGGCATTCGCCGACCAAGTGGCGATGACCGCGGCGAGAAACATTTGGATTATTCTGGCTGGAACCGGCATCATTGCACTCCAACAGCGTTTTGCAGATTGTACCGGAGGGGCATTGGCGTGATACCGGACAAATTGGAACCCGGACGTATCGATAATGTTCTGGGCAGGACGCGCGTGCGGATGCATCAATGCAGACTTGAAAAACCTCCGGCAACCGTCCCGTTTCATCGCATGGAAACCACATGCACAGCGGCACCGGAAGTTTGTTATCAAACAGCTGACTTAGAAGTCAGTAGGTTCATTATCAGGCGTCTGAAACAGAACCGATATGACATCGGTCATCATTGTTTCCAGATCCTTTAGTATCTGCAGCATATTCACTTTCTCCTTTCCAACTACTTGCCATCTATGGCAGGTGGAATTCGACAGCGAATTGGCTCCGGTTATTGGTACCACAAGATGCGTGCGCGGGTTCCCGACACAACGACCACCGCGGCGGATAGTTCAATTTCCGGTGTAAACAGCCATTATCTATGAAGCAGCAATATACCTTACGTAACCTTATGTGGTTTCGCCTGCAACAACCTACACATTTGGCATAGAGGTTGCACGTTTAGATTACATCCACGGGGTCGGTCAAATTTTCCGGCAGACCGGGCCCGTGGCTCCCCTTTCATTGGGATTCCCCCTCACCAGATCAAGTCGTAACTAACCAGACAAGACATCCGTGTGAATCCGTTTGCAATCGATGCATCCTTCCGATGGCATCACCCTGATGGTTATCGTCACCGGCGGAGCAAGCACTCTCTCTATCCTCCGGACAGAAAGAAAACCTCCACCCTCCTCCAAAACAACCTCTCACCACAGTCAACGCTTTGGGACAGATGCATCCACCGCGGTATTCTAAACATCGGAGGCATCACCCTGATGTATATCGTCACCGGCGGAGCAGGCACTCTCTCTATCCTCCGGACAGAAAGAAAACCTCCACCCTCCTCCAAAACAACCTCTCACCACAGTCAACGCTTTGGGACAGATGCATCCACCGCGGTATTCTAAACATCGGAGGCATCACCCTGATGTATATCGTCACCGGCGGAGCAGGCACTCTCTCTATCCTCCGGACAGAAAGAAAACCTCCACCCTCCTCCAAAACAACCTCTCACCACAGTCAACGCTTTGGGACAGATGCATCCACCGCGGTATTCTAAACATCGGAGGCATCACCCTGATGTATATCGTCACCGGCGGAGCAGGCTTCATCGGAAGCGCAATGGTATGGCAGCTAAACCAGCTAGGAATCACCGACATCCTCGTCGTCGACCACCTCGCCACATCCGAAAAGTGGAAGAACCTCGTCCCACTGAAGTACCGTGACTATCTCGACCGGGCTGAATTTGCTGCAAAGGTTCAAACCCGCAGCCTTGGGCATATCGATGCCATCATCCACCTCGGGGCCTGCTCTGCAACCACCGAACGGGATGCCGACTACCTGATGAACAACAATGCCAAGTGGACGGTCGAGCTTGCCGCATGGGCCGTCGAGCGCGAGATCAGGTTCATCTACGCGAGCAGCGCTGCAACTTACGGGGATGGTGCCCAGGGCTTTGATGACACAGCCGACCCGTACAGCCTCCGCCCGCTCAACATGTATGGCTACTCAAAGCATCTATCCGATGTACGCCTCCATGAAGCCGGTCTCCTTGAGCATGTCGCAGGTGTCAAATTCTTCAATGTCTACGGTCCGAATGAGTACCACAAAGGCAATATGGCAAGCGTCGTTCTGCACTCGCACCGTCGGATTCGCGAAGAAGGTGCCATCTCGCTCTTCAAATCCTACAAACCTGAATATGCGGATGGTGCACAGGTCCGCGATTTCATCTACGTAAAGGATGTCGTGGATGCGCTCGCGTGGCTGGTGCAAACGCCATCGGCGAATGGTGTCTTCAACCTCGGAACGGGACAGGCACGTAGCTGGAATGACCTCGCCAATGCTATTTATGCTGCTATCGGACAGGAACCGGTTATAAAGTACATCGAGATGCCCGATGCCCTCCAAGGCAAATACCAGTACTTCACAGAAGCCAAAATGACCAAGCTGCGGGCAGCCGGGTATACGCGGCCCTTCACAAGCCTCGAAGATGCCGTCAAGGACTACGTCATCAACCACCTCGATAAGGAGCTTGCCCCTCTGGGCTGGTGATGCCACAGTTCTTGCCGGAGCCTACCGAGGAAGGCATTGTTGCGATTGGCGGTCCCATCACGGCCTCGATGTTGCAGCAGAGCTACGCCAACGGAATCTTCCCTTGGCCACACGAAGGCTACCCGCTTCTCTGGTTTGCGCCGGATCCGCGTGCCATCCTCGACTTTGATGCGCTCCATGTTGGCGACCGCCTTGCGCGCCGTCGGCGAAACAGCACATATACATTCACCATCAATAAATGCTTCCGTACCGTCATGGAATCGTGTGCTACCGTGCCACGCGCTGATCAGGATGGCACCTGGATTACGGCCGAAATGTTGAAAGCTTACACAGACTTACATGCTCTGGGGGATGCCCATTCCATCGAAGTCTGGGATGGCGAAACGCTTGTTGCCGGGCTTTACGGCGTCTATGTGGCGGGTGTGTTTTCCGGCGAATCCATGTTTACCCGCGTCACGGATGGCTCAAAGCTTGCCGTTCTCTACCTGATTGACCACCTGCGCTCTATTGGGCTCACCTGGCTGGACATCGAGCAGCTCACACCGCACTTTGAAGCACTCGGCGCGGTCGAGATTCCACGGGTGGAATTCATGGCGATGCTGCGTGAATCCGCAGCAAAGCCACATATTCCGTTTATCTAGCGCTTTGCAGTGATGGCGCAGCCGAAAGCCGGCTCTGGCACAGGTGGCTTTTTCCCACTTAAAACGGCATCTATTGCCTTGTTCAAAACGGCATTCTTTACCAGTTCCTGCTCCCGGCGGTCATCAATACGACCCGCGTAGCGCAAAATGCCTTGCTGGTCCATCAGGAATGCCTCAGGAGTTACCGCTGCCTTGAAGTGCTTCATCCCGACCTGCCCGGCATCGTGCAAAACCGGACCAACAAAGCCCGATTGCTTTGCGTGGGTGATGACGTCATCGATTGTCTCATCCGCGTTTGCATAGATCACCGTCATGCGTAGCCCGCGCTTTGATGCGGTTTCCGTTAGCTCCCGGACGCGTTCGTTGTAGGCATTTGAGCACGGGCAAAGAGTGCTCATGAAGATGGCAAGGGTTGCCTTCTGGCTTTTGTCTCCATAGAGTGGGGTCATTTTGCCGGTGATAGCATCCTGAATCGAAATCGGGGCAATTGGTTTTCCAATGCCTTTGGAGCGTGCGGCCGCGACTTCATCGTTACAGGTTCGCGCAAATGCGAGGAGCTGTGGACCATGATGGCGGATGTCGACATCCCGGATGTGGAACTTGACCATCCCTTTGGCATCCACAACGATGGTCTCGATGCGGCCTTTTTCAACACCAAAGGTGTGTGCAACGCTGCCCCGGAGGTCGATGAGCACGGGGAAGTTTAGCTTGCCCGAGGTATGAAAAGCTTTCGCGGTGGCGACATCGGTGTTGGCAAGGAGGAAGACCTTACCGCCAGCCGCCTCAAGGAAGCCCATTTGTTCTTTGAGCGACTCGCTGACGCGCACGGCATCATCGTTTAGCTGCGGAACGGTGACCAGAAAGACCGGCCGCCCGATGTAATCCTTGAGGCGAATTTGTCGACCATCATGCGCCGTGAATTCAAAATCGGGTGCGGGAGCTCCGACCGGAATGCCTGGTGGAGGGGCACTTAGCCGGGCGTTAATGAGCAGGAGGGTGCCCCCCATTGCCATCGCGACCACCCAAAGCGCAACCAATAAATTCCGTACCAGTTTATTCATGCAAAGCCTGCCAAGCACAAGCCTACCCGGGGAAACCAGCATCTGGCATCCCCCTTGGGGCTGAAACTATCGAGTAGCATCCCCATTCCGAATAGCACCGTCAGCTGGCAGTGATACATGGAAAACAGCTCTGAAGCGCTTAGTCTTTGAGCAGGCTCAGCATAAAGTGGGCGGTGTGTTTTGCACCCAGCAGGAGATCACTAATCCGGAGGTTTTCATTTGGTGCATGTGCACGTCCACCCGGATAACCGACACCACACGTAACAACCGGTTGCCCAAGTGTCTTGATGAATGGGTAGATAGGTCCCGAGCCGCCGACAAGAGGCACAACGACCGGTTCACAACCGTAGACAGTGCGTGCGGTATCGATGCACTTCTTGACCATCGGATGCCTTGGATCAACTCGTCCGGGGCGCTGTCCACCAAGATAGTGAACCTGAACATCCGCAAAGCCATTGTCATTCAAATGCTTCTGCAAGGCTGCGACCACAGTTTCCGGATCCATGTCGGGAACGAGGCGGAAGTCCATCTTTGCCATCGCATTAGCCGGGAGAACGGTCTTTGCGCCTTCGCCCTGCCAGCCACTCCCAATCCCACAAACGGTGGCGGTGGGTTCAAAGACCTGCTGGATTTTGGCATCAACGCCTCGGACATCCCCAAGGAAGTTTGGCATGTTGTACTCGGCAAGCAGCGAATCCTCGAGGTTTGGCAACTTTTCCATAAGTTCCCGGTCGTAGTCATCCGGTGGGATAACAGGAGCGTAGTGGCCATCGATAAGAATGCGGCCATCCGGACCCTTGATACTGTTTATTGCCCAGATCAGGCGCCATGCAGCATTTTCGAAGAGGGAGCCGATAAAGCCTGAGTGTCCATCGTAGGCGATGGTCTGGACGTGTAGCTCGATGTAAGCGATTCCTCGGAGACCACAAATAATCTCCGGTGTCCCGTAGTGATCAACACCGCCGAATTCCCAAACAGTGACATCGGCACTGAGGAGGTCGCGATTTTCATCAATCCACTGTGCGAGGTGCAGACTGGTGACCTCTTCCTCACCTTCGACGATAAACTTCACATTCACCGGGAGGGTGCCATTGTTGGCTGCGAGCAGGGCATCGATGGCCATTAAGCGGGCGCTGATATGCCCTTTGTCATCTGTCGCACCGCGTCCGTAGCAGAAATCGCCATCTATGCGCAGGGTCCATGGATCGCTGTCCCAAAGCTCGAGCGGTTCCGCTGGCTGCACATCGTAGTGGTTATAAAACAAGACGGTTGGTTTGTCGGGGCCTGCAGAAAGATTTTGTGCAAAGACAACCGGAGGTGCACCAAGCGTCGAGATTAGGTCGGCTTCGAAGCCGCGCTTTCTAAGGAGCTCCGCAACCTTGGCCGCACCCTCCTGCATCGGTGAATCGCTCTTTGCCGCCACGCTTGGGATGGCAATCATTTCGGCGAGTTCCGTCAGGGCAACGGGTAATGCGGCATCAACGGCTGCATCGACAGAAGTTAAATCATGGGACATGCGATAAGTATAACCGTTTCATTGATGTGGTTAGGATAGCGACGCACAAACAACGCTGATGCATGGCGGTGCTACGTATTACTAATCGTAAAACAGTCGGCCAAGTTAACAACAATGATCAAAAAAACAGCAATATTTTGCTGGGACATTGACCAATCTGAACGGGGTAATCAGCCATTCACCAAATCGTCGAATATGGCAACCATTACAAACCCAACGCACTGAAAACATGCAGGATTCGCGACATTCAGCATAACTATCGTACAAAAATAGCCAATCATTACAAACAATTTGAAAATCGCCGATTATCACTTTTAACAATTGTGCGATGATTAGACGTTGTGCAGAATGGCGGCATGTCCATCGACCGACCATCCAAAGCAACCTTTCGCTCTGTTTCCCGGTGCGCTCAGCCATCGGATACAAGTGGCACTGTTCTGGCGCAACGTTTTGGAGTTGCCTACCGAAACGGTGAGATTTGTCTGGCTGAGAAGCTGCACCGAGAGCTGTTCAAAATGCACTTTTACAAAGTCCAACTCTTTTGTGAGCGTCGGATTATCCGGATGCAAACTGCGCTTGCTATTTTCGAAGCCGAAGACATCGCGATTGAGGCTTGGGAAGCTGTCATTCACCTGATTCAAAAGAGTCAGATCGAGATTCATTCCGATAGCCATTTTGTTCGACTTCTCTTTAAGACGGCCAAGCATCGTTTTCTCGACAAATATCGGCGTAGCATGCACCGGGTCTCAACGATTGCCTTGGAGCGTCCATCCACGGATGGAAGCTACACCGTGGAACTAGATACCAACCTCGCACATGCAACATCGGATCGACCGACATGGCTTAGTGATAACCCTACAATTCACCTCCTGCAGTCACTGTTTGCGGGTGAGGTCAGGTTCGCCAAAGCCTGTGCTGTACGTCCCAAGCGCCGGGCAAAGGTGTATCAGACAGCGATTCTGTATTTGTTGATCACAGAAACGATGGTTATCGAGACGGAAATCCCGCTCCACGTTCCCTATATCCTCGCGGCTTGCGGACTACAGCAAAGCCACTGGGATGCGTTTCTTTCGGCGATGGGTGGCTGCGAATATCCGGACCCGGACACGATCCTCGCAGCAACCAACATCGTCTTTGATACCAATATTCAATCGCGACGGTCCATAGCTGTATTGAAGTCAGAGTTCATCCAGTTGGTGTCAAATCCGCTTCGCCGCCGCGCCGCCGGCACATCTTCAGAGAGACTTGCGAAGTCGACGACAGCACGTAGCCGACAGACCCGAACGTCCCCACCCCAACAACCCGCTACCCATCCCGCTCAGCGAGAAACTCCCGGGCAATCTGCTCAGCCCGCACCACATCTCCCGGCGCAAGGTCGCCATCCACAACCAGGCCTTCCAAATAACGCTTGACCTCACCCAGCCACGGACCCGCCGCACGCCCGCCGGCGAGATGAGCTGACATCACTTTCACCTTCCTTGGGATTCTCACCATATTTTGGTAGGCTAAAGACCTCCTCAACTCTGAGAAAGTCGCAATAAATGGACAAAACAATCTACGGGCAAGTAAAGACGCTTTACACCAAATCAGGCACGGTTACGTACACCGTAGATATCTCGCATATTGGATTAGTTAAACATAGAACGATAAAAGCTCCAAACGTTCCACTACTACAACAACTCGCCACTAATGAAGGTGATAAGTGGAATGAAGAATGGCGAGCAAAGCAGCTACGGCAATCGCAAGCGCAAGCCAAACAGGCGGGTACTGAAATAGCACTTCGACGTACTCAAGAGGCCCATGCGTTGATGAATAACATCTCAACGACTCTCGCACAAACGCTAAAGCGCAACGATGCAATCAACTGGGCAGAACTCAAAAAGAGTCTGACGTTTCCAGAACCCGCGCCGAAGCCAATTCCATCCCCAAGTCGTCCTATCATGAACGAACCACAGCTTTCGCTTATGGACAAGATAATCCCTGGCAGGAAAGACCAGCTCCTTAAACAGGCATACGCGGAAAACGAACAAGCCGTGCAAGCATGGCAACGAACCATTGCCGATATTCAAATCCAAAATACAAACAATTCGGAAGCCTACTTGAAACGTAAGCAGCAGTACGCTGATGACGTAAATGCCCACAATAACAGCGTTGATCAGCTACGACAGCACTACATGTCCTGTGACCCATCAACAATTGAACTGTACGTTGACCTCGTCCTTACACGGTCCACTTACCCCGACTTCATGCCCAATAACTGGACAGGGGCCTACCTTCAAGATTCACGAGGATTTGTTATAGATTTTGAGCTTCCATCACTTGAACGCTTTCCAACGCTCCAGGAAGTCAAATTCATTTCTACTCGCAGTGAGTTCACCGAAAAACACATCACCGAAAAGACTGCGGCAAAGTTATATGACGATTTCTTGTATCAAGTAGCATTGCGGACCATTCACGAACTCTTTGAATCAGATGTCGCAAATGCAATTGACTTTGTCGTCTTCAACGGAATTGTGAACAGCATCAACAAAGCTACTGGCATCGAGCAAAGTGCATGTATTGCAACAGTCCAAGTGGATAAAGCGACGTTTTCCGCACTCAACTTATCCGCGATTGAACCAAAAACTTGTTTCAAGCAGCTAAAGGGCGTCTCTGCATCAACACTTTCCAGCATCACTCCTGTTGCCCCATTAATGAGGATGGATACATCGGACAAGCGTTTCGTTGATGGTCGCGATGTAGCGAGTAATGTCAACGATTCAACAAACCTAGCTGCCATGAATTGGGAGGACTTCGAACACTTGGTCCGTGAGTTGTTTGCCAACGAATTTTCCAGCAACGGATCTGAGGTTCGGGTCACGCGCGCGAGTAGAGATGGTGGCGTCGATGCGATCGCCTTTGACCCTGACCCGATCCGTGGCGGAAAAATTGTCATACAAGCCAAGCGCTACACAAACATCGTAGATGTTTCAGCTGTACGTGACCTCTATGGCACCGTTATGAATGAAGGAGCTACTAAAGGAATACTGGTAACAACATCAGATTTTGGACCAGATGCATACGCCTTCGCGAACGGAAAACCCCTCAGCTTGCTTAACGGGGCCAACTTACTTCACTTGCTAGAGAGGCACGGGAAAAAAGCATACATTGATGTGAAGGAAGCAAAAGTTCTTAATGCACAGCAGCCGTAAGTAAGAATATGACCGCCTAAAACTCCGAACGTCCCCACCCCAATAACCCGCTACCCATCCCGCTCAGCGAGAAACTCCCGGGCAAGCTGCTCAGCCCGCACCATATCTCCCGGCGCAAGGTCGCCATCCACAACCAGGCCTTCCAAATAATGCTTGACCTCGCCCAGCCAAGGACCCGCCGTACGCCCGCCGGCGAGATGAATCAGCGATGCGCCATCAAGCGGTGAAACGGCCCGGGCAACATCAACGCCCGCACACGCATCCGCCAGACGTACCTTCAAACCATCCACATCAATCCGCACCGGTGTCCCACTGCCAACCGCATCCGCCAGCGAAAGCACAAACAAGTCATCCTGATACGGACCGACCGCACGCACCAGCCGCCGAAGCGCCGTACGTGACCAGCTCTCCGTGACCTGCCCATAACGCATATGCAAACGCACAAGCGAACAGACATCGCGAATCGTGTCATTGTCAAACTTCAAACGGCCCAAAATACCGCGGGCGATGTCGGCGCCGACATCCTCGTGGCCGTAAAAATGGACCAGGCCATCATCCGAAACAGACCGTGTCGCAGGCTTCGCAATATCGTGCAACAACGCCGCAAGACGCAAAACAATTCCCGCATCCGCCGGAAGCGCAGCCAGCACCCTGAATGTGTGCGTCCAAACATCATAGATGTGCCACGCATTCTGCGTGACCCCATACAACGCACCAAGCTCAGGCAGAAAATGCCCAAGGAGCCCCGTCGTACGCATGAGCTCAAAGCCACCCTCCGCACCCTTTGCCAGCAGCGTCTTGACCAGCTCATCCCGCACACGCTCCGCTGAAATGCCATGCTCAGGCGCCAATCTATGCGCATGCCGAACAATCGCATCCCGGGTCGCATCCTCAAGCACAAACCCAAGCTTTGCAGCAAACCGACACGCCCGCAGCATCCGCAGCGGGTCATCCGTAAAGGTAATATCCGGGTCACACGGCGTACGCAGAATCCCCGCAGCGAGGTCAGCACGCGCCATCCCCAGCGGATCCACAACCTCACGCGTATCGATATGCTGCAAAAATGTATTGACCGTAAAATCCCGCCGCGCTGCATCCGTGGCAATCGTCCCCGGGGTAACCACCGGCTTACGGCTACCACTGCGATACGTCTCCGCACGCGCCGTAACCAGCTCGATCTGGACGCCATTGACATGGACCATGGCGGTCCCGAATGCTGGATACGTAACCGGGTGATGACTCGCCGCACGTACCTTCCATAAATGCATCGCAACCGCCGGAGCATCACCCACGAGAACCAAATCGATATCCGGCGTGCTCGTCTCGATCCCAAGCAGCTGATCGCGCACCGCACCGCCCACCAGCCACAAACGGCCATCCCACTCCGTCCCGCGCAAGGCGGCAGAGAGGTCTTTCAGGGCTTGGTCAACTACAGGCGTCATCGGGACACTATCCTACACCCGCCCCCCAATACCTGACCACCCGCACACCGCCGCCGGGTAGTATAAACGCTGTATGTCCGCCATCCCAACCAGCCGCCGAAGCCCCTTCACCGCCCTCCGGCACCGGGACTACCGCTGGTTTTACATCGGGCAACTCTTCTCCCTAATCGGCACCTGGGTCCAATCCACAGGCCAAAACTGGCTTGTCACATTGCTCTCAGAGTCAGAAAGCCATGCATCCAAATGGCTGGGCATCGTCGCCGTCCTCGGCGCACTCCCGATGTTCCTCGGCGCCTTTGTCGGTGGTGCAGTGGCAGACCGGATGCCAAAGCGAAACCTCATCCTCGCGATGCAGGTGGTGCAGTGCATCCTCGCCCTCCTGATGGGCTTCCTCGTCATCACCGGGCACATCCGCCTTTGGCATATCCCGGTCTTCGCAGGCCTCCTCGGCATAACACAAGTCTTTGATATGCCCGCGCGCCAGGCATTCCTCGTCGAGCTTGTCGGCAAAGATGACCTCCCAAATGCCATCGGACTCAACAGCTCGATGTTCAACGGTGCGCGCGTTATCGGCCCCCTCGTCGCCGCACAGCTTATCGAGCGCCTCGGCGCAGGACGCCCCGAATCTTCCGCCGTTGGTCTCTGCTTCATCATGAATGGCCTCTCCTATATCGGGGTTATCGGTGGCCTTATCGCCGTCAAAGCCGGACGCACAGCCGTTGCAAAGTCAAAGCAAGCTATTGGGACACAGCTCAAAGAAGTCGCAAACTACCTCAAGTCCTACCGCGCAGGTATCGCCCTTGTCGCCCTCCTCGCGGGATGCTCGCTCTTCATGACTGGCGACTGGATTCTCCTTCCAGCCCTCGCGAAGTTTGGCTTGCACGCAAATGCAGGCGGCTACGGCACGTTAATGTCGATGCGCGGGGTTGGCGCGCTCGCCGCCGCCCTGCTCCTTGCGACCTACTCAGGCAGCATCCAACGCAAAGGACACCTCCTCCTCGGCGCAGCCTTCTGCTGGGGACTCTGCTCCCTTACACTCGCAAATTGCGGCAGCATGGCCATCGGACGCTGGCTCATCATCGGTGTCGGCTTCAGCATGATCCTCTTCCTCGTGACCGCAAACACACTGCTCCAGACATCCACGCCGGATCACCTCCGCGGCCGCGTGATGGGAGTGCACAGCTGGCTGATGATTGGCCTTACACCCGCCGGTAGCATCATCGCCAGCAGTGTCGCCGCATCCACAAATGTCGTCCGAGCCCTGACCATCGGCGGGACAATCACGATGCTCATCGTTGCGATCATTGCGATCAAAGCGCCAGCGCTCCGTCGGGCAAAACGTACGCTTCCAAAATGTCCGGTACGCTTCCGGTCGGTGCGCGAGCGTATCGTTATCCCGGATGCATAACTCACTCTGAATGCCTGCGGTACCATTGATGCCGTGAGCCAAGTCCCTGAATCCGCATTTCTAACATTTCCACTGGTGGAAACACCCGGCGCTATCCTGTTTGACTGTGATGGCACCCTTGTCGACACCATGCCTCTGCACTACAAAGCGTGGCATATGATGCTGGATAAACACGGCTTCGAAGACATTTTCCCGGTGGATGAGTTCTATGCCTTCGCTGGAACTCCGGCACGTGAGGTGCTTGAGCATCTCGCTGAAAATCACGCTGGGCTGCGTGCCTTTGACTTGAATCTCCTCACGGATGAAAAAGAAATGACCTATCACAGCCTCGTCCCGACCGTGACAGAGCTCCCGGAAATTGTCGCTGAAGCGAGACGTTTCCACGGCAAAATTCCGATGGGCGTTGTGAGTGGCGGCCTCGGGATGGTTGTTCGAGAATCCCTGCGTATCACGGGCATTATCGACCTCTTTGATGTCATTATCGGCTCGGAAGATGTCACCCACGGCAAGCCACACCCGGAACCATTTCTCCTTGGAGCGGAGCGCCTCGGAGTGGCTCCAGAGCGTTGTGTGGTTTTTGAAGATGGTTTGAATGGCTTTATCAGCGCGCATGCAGCCGGGATGAAAGTGGTGGATGTCACACGCTGGATCACCCAAACACAGGCTTAACCGCAGTTTCTTAACCCGACCAGAATCCCAACATTGGGTGCTTGGTGAGCACACGGTATCAAAGTCACCTTGATACACTGTAAGCACATGTTTGACCGTTCCCACACGCCTCCTGTAGCGAAGCAGGTCCCCGTCACCCACACCATCCATGGTGTCACACGCACCGATGAATACCATTGGCTTCGTGAGAAAGAAAACCCGGAAGTCCGCTCCTACCTTGAGGATGAAAACTCGTACGCAGAGCGCGTCTCGGCACACTTGGCTGACAAACGCCAACGCCTCTACGATGAGCTCATCGGACGTATCCAACAAACCGACTTAAGCGTTCCCTACCGCAAAGGCAACTATTCGTACTATATGCGGACCGAAGAGGGCAAGCAGTACTCCATTCATTGCCGAAAGCCAATCGGCTCCGATGTCGAAGAGATTGTCATCGATGGCAACAAAATGGCCGAAGGTCACGCATTCTTCTCACTCGGAACCGTCACGATAAGTGAGTGTGGGCGCTACCTGGCATATTCAATTGATACCACCGGGTTCCGTGAATACCAGCTCTACGTGCGCGACCTTGAGACCGGCGTAGACATCGCAAGCTTTGGTAAAGCGCGCGGAATCATTTGGGCAAATGACAACAATACACTCTTTATCGTCACCGAAGATGATGCCAAGCGCTCAGACACCATCTGGCGGACATCAATAGGCAACCCGGATGAGCGGACGGTTGTCCTCCATGAACCGGATGCTCTCTTCCGCGTCTTTGTCGGCAAGACCCGCGACAACGCGTATGTCATCCTCGGAACCGGCAGCCAGAACACAAGCGAGTTTCACACCATCCCTGCGGATGATCCAAACGCCGCTCCAACCGTTGTCCTGCCCCGCGAAGAAAATCACGAATACGACTTTGACCACCGTGATGGCTTGATTTACATCCGGACCAACAAGGGAGCACCCCTGTTCCGTGTGGTCGCAGCCCCTGTGAGTGACCCTCAGGAAGAAAATTGGACTGAGGTGCTACCAGCCGACCCGGACACAATGCGTGAGTCCGTAGACTGCTTCAGCGACCACTTGGTTGTCAGTGAACGCTGCGGTGGGCGTCCACAGCTTCGCGTTCTCAGCTTTGCAACCGGGCAGGATCAGCTGGTAGCGTTCCCAGAGCCGACCTACACCGTCAAGTTAGATCAAAACCACTGCTTTGACACCGACACGCTGCGCATTTCCTACAGCTCACTTGTCACGCCCAGCTCAATCTACGATGTCAACCTGAACACGCTGGAGCTCACACTGCTCAAGCAAACAGCAGTCCTTGGTGGCTTTGACCGAACGAACTATGTCAGCTCGTTTGTGCATGCAACAGCCCCGGATGGCACCCGCGTCCCGGTAAGCATCGTTCATCATAAAGACACCCCTCTGGATGGAACCGCGCCGTGTCTCCTCTATGGCTACGGCTCGTATGGCATCACTATCCCGGTCCAGTTCCAAAGCAGCCTGATCTCGCTTCTTGATCGCGGATTCGTCTATGCGATAGGACATATTCGCGGTGGTGGTGACCTTGGAAAAACCTGGCACGATGCCGGGAAAATGCAACATAAGCAAAACACATTCTCGGACTTCATCGCAGTGGGTGACTTCCTCAAGGCGGAGGGCTTTTCACATCCTAATCGCCTCGCAATCCGCGGCGGGAGTGCCGGTGGCCTCCTCCTCGGAGCCGTCGTCAACCAACGCCCGGACCTCTGCCGCCTCGTAATGAACTACGTTCCGTTTGTGGATGTCATCAACACAATGCTTGATGACACCCTTCCGCTGACCGTAGGCGAATACATCGAGTGGGGCAACCCGAATGTCGAGGAAGAGTTCCATTGGATGTACGCGTACAGCCCTTATGACAACCTCGAAGCGAAGGACTACCCGAGCACGCTGGTGCGTACGGGCTTTAACGATTCTCAGGTTATGTACTGGGAGCCGGCAAAGTACGTGGCACGCTTAAGACGTATCAAGACAGATCGAAATCCCCTGCTCTTCATCACGGACTTGTCCAGTGGACACGGCGGGGCAAGCGGCCGCTACGATGCGATGCGTGATTTGTCATGGGACTACACATGGCTTTGTGACCAGCTGGATGTACAGATTTAGTCGTTTATAGGGTGAGGTTTGGGTACTATCCTGCCGAAAAACACAACGTAGAGCGCACTGCGCTTCGATTTTAAGGACAGAAACCATGAATGATGCAGCACTGGATTTCCTGAAGGAACTCGTTGAAACGCCATCCCCAAGTGGCTACGAAGAGCGCAATGCAGCCGTGTTCCGTAGCTACGTTGGAGCCTTCGCGGATACCATCGAAACCGATCCGATGGGCTCTGTGATTGCATCCGTCAATCCTGAAGGCTTTCCAAAGATCATGCTCGCAGGCCATATCGATGAAATCGGCTACCAGGTCAGCTACATCGATGATAATGGCTACATCTACTTCAGCAAGGTCGGCGGTCACGACCTCACCAATGCTGTCGGGCAGCGCGTCCAAATCCACACCGCAAAGGGCGCCGTTCCAGGTGTGATTGGTAAGAAGCCTATACACGTGATGACACCGGATGAGCGCACAAAGGCTCCGGTGCTCGAAGGACTCTGGGTGGATGTCGGAGCTGTCAACCGCACGGAAACCATTGATGCCGGAATACAGCTCGGCGATGCGATCACAATCGATGCTGGATTTACCCGACTCGTTGGTGACCGTGCCGCAGCCCGTGCTTTTGACAACCGTGTGGGTGCCTGGGCGGTTGCCGAAGCGCTCCGCCGCGTCAAAATTCTCCAACCGGAAGCAGCCGTGTTTGCCGTTGCCACCGTCCAGGAGGAAGTTGGACTCCGTGGTGCAAAGACAAGTGCGTATGGCATTAATCCGCACATCGGTATCGCTGTGGATGTCACATTTGCTACAGACTTCCCAAGCATGGATAAGCGCCTGCACCCAGATGTCAAGCTCGGCGGAGGTCCAACAATTCTGCGCGGAGCCAATGCCAACCGTAAGCTTGCCGACAGGCTGGTTGAGCAGGCCGTTGAGTACAAGATTCCGCACCAGATTGAGGTCTATGGTGGCGGCACAGGCACGGATGCAAACGCGATGCAAATCAACCGCGCGGGCATGATCACCGGACTAGTCGGCATCCCTCTACGCTATATGCACACACCATGTGAGATCGTTTCACTTTCAGATGCCGACAATGCTGCAGAGCTGATGGCACGTGCAGCGGCATCGGTCAAGCCGGGAGAGTCCTGGATTCCAGGGAGCTAACGCTTGCCAGATAGCATCGAAACCGCGAAAACCACCCGAACACGGTGGTGGGCAAAACCGGGCATCGCCCTCCTCTCAGGCGCACTCATGTGGTGCGCCTTTTCGCCTTTAAACATCTGGCCGCTGGCGTGGATTGCGCCAGGGATGCTGATGTGGCTGATTGCCCACAGCAAGCGTGCCCGCTCAGGGATGCTCTATGCCGGTCTCCATGCCGCGGCGCTATACGGTATTGGGGTCGAGTGGATGCGGGCCATCGATGATGGACCCTACATCGGCTTAGTCATCCTCGAGACGCTGTTGTTCGGCCTGTTTGGCCTCGCCTGCGGTGCTGTCTTGCCGAAGGTTGGCAATCGCTATCGCCCTTTGGTATTCGCAGCGGCATGGGTCTGCTTTGAGTGGGCACGTTCCACAGGCACATATGCCTTCCCGTGGTTTCTGACATCCACAGTTTTCAGCCACCCAATGTCGTTGCCGTGGCTGCAGCTTGCCGAGGTTACCGGCGGCTGGGGTGTCAGCGGGAGTGCGGTATTTATTAGTGGATGTCTGGTGAACGCAGCCATGACCCGTCGGTTAAAACTAGGAATCATGGCGGTCGGCGTCATAACCTTACAGGGAATACTCGGCGTCTTTAGTCTTGCTACTTGGTCAACGCGAACGCTGGACTCAGATTACCCGGGACGCACTTTTGGCATTCTCGTACAGGGAAATGAAGACCGTGGCCTTGACCGGGGCAGTGCGCTCCAGAAGTACTCAGACATCACGGCACAGCGTATACGGGAGCTGAACAAAGCGTATTCAGATGGTATTGACCCGGCAAGTCCTGAGACAAACCCGGCGGCGACCCCAAACCCGCGCGTTGTCGACTTTGTCCTCTGGCCGGAGGGAACGGTTCCCATCACACAGAGCGACCTCCCAATCTTTTCCACCCTGTCAAAGGCTTGGAATACAACGCTGATCACGGGGCTGGGTGAACATCGGCAAAGCGGGGATGTCGGCAATGTGATCCGAGCATTCGACCCGGATGGCCATATCGGGGATACATACGCAAAGCGGCAACTGGTGCCATTTGGCGAGTTCTTCCCGCTTCGGCAGTACTTGGACCCCATTTTCGAACGCTATGGTGTGAACTACCCAAACTACACACCTGGGCAGCGTATCGGTGTTGTCAGCGCTGGTGGCGTAAAGCTGGGTCTTGGCATTTGCTACGAGACCGCATTTGGTTACATTTCACGCG
>VFQT010000213.1_pt1 | contig 93903 bp, 98 predicted proteins | sample 3512381 | NCBI WGS metagenome assembly VFQT01 (sample SAMN10412376, study PRJNA504923) | tailings metagenome | isolation source: Relicate 2 Philex TSF3 active mining site | place: Philippines: Tuba, Benguet | collected 2017-08-29
GAACCAGTAACCAAGTCGTTATGAGCGACGTGCTCTGCCGTTGAGCTACCGGCCCGTACCTGCCTGCGTGCCCATAGCCTAGGATGGTATCACGCAGGCTTTCTGTAGTATACCTGAAGTCTTGAAGAGCTGTCAAGCCGCGTACTTGCCGCGATGCTTCTTAGGGGGATCGATGTCGTTATACGCTCTGCGGTCTGCTTCGTAGCGAATGCGCGCTTTTACCGCTCTGCGCGCAAGCCGCCGTTGGTTGAGATACGTCTGCCGCCGCCGTCGACTTTGACGGCATTGACGGCAGAGGCAATTCACTATCTTCATAAAACACCTGCCTAAAGACGGTCTTCTGGAGTGCGAAGCCAGTTATAGTAGCCTAAGTAGTCGGTAATACAAAGATGATTACCCATAGCAGCCACTTTTTCAGCAAGAATACCGTCGGCTACGTAGTCTAGCTCGTAGCGAAGAGTTCGCATCACGCGGCCGCGCACCATGTAGCAGGAGGTATCAGTCGTACCGACGCGCGGGCTCTCCGTCGGAGCGAGCCGTACAGATCCGTTTTTCCAAATCTGCCCCCAACTGATCATGTTGAGCTCGTTTTGGTAAATGCGCGAGACGGATTCATACCATCTAGGATGAATAATGTTGTCGTCGTCCAGTACGTAAATCCAGTCAAGGTCCTCAAACACTATGGAGTCCAGTGCATAATTACGGTTCGGGTTTCCTGCGTGCCCTGTGTACGGAGACTGGTAAACGACAGCCCGAAGCCCAGCATTCCTATCAAATCCCTGCACTGAGCTGTCCAAGACGACATGCCAAGTGCACTCAATCGGAATTGACTTCTGTATAACTTGCAAATTGTCGGGACGTGTACACGGAGTGATGATGTGAATCAATACTCACCTCTACAGAGCACGAGCAGCTTGTCATTCTGCCAGTCTCCAGAGTACTGCTCTGCGTGGGCAGTTTCGACAAAGAACGCAGAGCGATAATGGTGGCGGTACGGAGCCAGCGCTATTTCATAAGTTTCCGGGTCTCGATTCTTAAACACGTCCTCGATAATAAAGTAACCGCCGGGCTTTACAAACTGATGAGCTACGGACAGGATTCTGATCTGATCTTCAAACTGATGAGTAGAGTCGTCAATAAGAATATGATAATCTCGCCCAGCTGCGTAAAAACCCTCTAGTATGGAGTCTATTGAACGAACGTCCATAAAGTGGTACGCAGTCAGCATCAAATCATCTGCTACAGCCTTGTTGATTTTCTCACGGTCATACTCCCAGCCAACAAGGTACGCGGTAGGGAAGTACTCTCTCCAAGCCTTCATTGAGTTATTCCGCTCAATCCCAATTTCACCGAGGTTGACAAACTGGTCGCGCAAATGACAAAACAACAGGTCATACACAGCAGTATACGCGTGGCGATGCCCGCTTGCAGAACCGCTGCTATAAGGAGACTTGTCGGTCGGATATTTAGCCCCAAGCTCGCACAGTTCAGTGCGAGCATGGGTTGAGTCAATTATAAGTTTGTTGATCATGGTTCTCCTATAAGTAAGTCACAAAAGTAGGCAGCGGAGCTAGCTTCTCCTCGTTGCGCACGCAGCGTAAAAACTCATGCGCAATGTCTCTAGGCGACTCTACGTAAAAGTCACCCCAGCTAGAAGTACAGAACATTCCGTTAGGACTTGGGTCGCTGTTGACTACTACTAGTCCTTGCAGAACACGAGCGGGATCGGGCCCTTCGGTGTACACCGCGATCTGCACGTCATAGATCGAGCGCCCGTTACCGTGACGAATGCACTGCTGCTGTACGTCGTACTTCATACTCTACCTCTTAAACAAAGCGGTTGGCATGCGTAGCCAACTTCGCTGCATACGTAAATCCCGGAAACGCCCAAGTACCGCCAAGCCCTTTTAGTGTTGGGGCACACCCTAGAAACCGTGTCGGAAGCGGTCGATAAGCTAGCGCAAGATTTGCGTAGTATCGTTGAGCCTCTGTGTAGTCTGACCCGTGTACTGCGTAGGCCACGAGTCTTCCAACGTGAGCCTCGACCGCGGAAGACCAAGTAGCAAACGACAACCCGTGCTTCCAAATCTTTGCAACTGGGTCATAGGCCCATTGAGTTATATCCTCAGGACGGCTGGCGCGGGTCTTGCCGGTGACGCCGAGTCCCGCCGGATTACGCCGAGGACGCTGGCTCCACCAGCTGGTAAAATTACCAGTCTCGTGAACGCACTGAGCAATCGCCACAACGGGATCAACTCCAGTGAGCGCACACACTTCAAAGTAAGGTAAAACGATTCCTGTGCGAAAATCGTGTTCGGTGTACAAAGGCGTAGGTTTTCGACTCAAAAGTACGGAAATTACACGCTCTTGGCTTACTCGGGCAGGGCCTAAAATTGGCGAATCAGGTGTATACATTAAAACTCCTCTCCAACGTCATTAGTAGCCAATTGGTTCATAATGGCTACTGCATCTTTGTAGCTCAACGCCCACGCAACGCGGCGCGAAACCAACCAAGTAGCTTTCCATACTTCCCAAATGTTCCGGTTTTTGCAGATACGGTACGTTACGCCGGTCATATACCTCTCCTTTGCTAATCCTGCGGCTATTGTAGCACGCTTGATTTGCGAATGCAACTACCAATGATGGTTTAGAGAGTGCGTGTACAGTTGAAATTGGTTCCCTTCGGCCACTTTCTTCCAAAACTCCGGATCAAACGACTCAACTACGCACTGCCAGACCAGTTGGTTTCCAGTCTGCGACCAAAACGAAACCGCCTTGGTCGCACGCTCTAACGAAAGAAGCAGCCGAGAAAGCTCATCAGTACTGCACAATGTCAGGTCAATAACTAGAGTAATCATGGTCTTCTCCGTTCTGGAACGGAACGGTGTATCGCTCATGAGACGGCATGCCTCCCCACTTTTTTTGGTAGTACTCGGCGTTCTTGCGGAAGTTATGATGGTGCATCTGCTTACGCGTCCAATCAAACAAACCTAACGTGGCACTTCCTTTGTGAAAATACTCACCATCAACGGCGTGAGCTTCAATACCCGCCAGTTTCAGCCGGTAATGGTAATCATTGTCTTCGAAATAAGCCGGGCTAAACTCCTCGTCAAACAGCCCGACGTACCGCGCTACGTCAAGGCGCATTGCAAAACAACTAAACATGTTTTCTCGAGGGGAAGCAAGGTAGCTAAACTCGTGTGAAGCCAGAGATGCTACTAAGTCGCTTAATCCACGTTTGTGCTCAATGTCGTCATTAGCAATAACAATCCCTTCAGCGCCGCTCGTCATCGCTGAATTGATAAAAATGTTCCAAGAACGAGAAACTCCTAAGTTAAAGTCAGCAGTGGCGATTGAAATTGGGTATTGCGCCCGCAACTGCTCAACAATACTTTGCTTGTCCGCATCAATCTCGTTTACCATCAAGACGACGTGACTAAAAAGGCTAAAGTCAAGCGAAGGTAGATGACGATCACGCAACCAGTCCAGCTGGTTTAACGTGGGTACTGCGTAGTTTACTTTCATAGTCGGCACCACTTGGCGGACAGCTTATTGTGAACAGCCCGCGCCTCAGTTTCGTCAGTACCCCACCACATTAACAACTTTTGAGCTCCTTTGCTAACGTACACTAAAAGATTGGGGTTTGCTCGCGGATCGCGTACTAGCGACACGGTCATCCCCGTCTCTTCGTTGTGTCGTGTAGCCATCTCTTCAACGACCACTGTTTTTTTGGGCTTTGTCACAAAAACCTCCTGTAGCGCACTTTAAGGGTTTGATAGTACAATACGTGAATTTTAGGGTGGCCCCTTCTGCGCAACACTAGCCACCTCGTCCCCACTTGCCAAGTCGTAATCAAAACGGATAACAAGACTAACGCAAAAATATACTCCATACGCGATCAATTATAGCATAAAAAGAGCCCTCTACGCTTTTTAATACGTAGAGGGCTCTGACTAGGCTACTCCTCTGAAATTTTTGAAGTCGCTTCATCAAGGACCACCGTTACTTCGGTTGTAGAATGTGGGTCGAGAATTTCCCGAACCTTTTGCTCATCAAGGCTAGCCACGTAAAAAGATACTTGCTCTTTAATTGAGCGCAGCAACGCCACTCTCGGGTTAAGTTGATCCTCTGCATTAAGCAGTTTAAACGCACTGTGGTATACCACTTGGGTAGTGGTAAAAATCATCACCAAAGAGTCAAGCATCCGATCCCAAGAAAAACCTTGATTGCCCATCGTGGCCAACGGGACTACGGCAGCAGCAATCAAAGACATTCCGAAGACTACGCCGAACTTCCACTCACTCGGCCACTCAACAACCTTGATACGACTAGCCAAAATAGGAATAACGATACCTACCATAATTTCAAACAACTTCTGTGCTTGGTCTACTGACACCCTATCCCTCCAATTTAGTTAATTTGGTCATCAGTGTTTCGACAGTGCGCTCAAGATCTTGAATGCGGTCCAGCATTCGCAATTTCTCATCCTCCATCAACCCGATTTTTCGTTCTAGTTCGAGCTGACGCTGCCGCTCTTCCAAGTTAACGCGTAGTAAATCCTCGTTTTTTTGTCGAAGCGATTGATTGTCTTCTTCCAACGTCTCGATACGACTTAAAAGGCTGCTTTGAAAACGTGCTTCTGAGTCTTGCGAGTTCTTTTTAAAGCTGATCCACGCAATCAGAAAGCTCACTACAGCAGAAACTGCCGCGTACATCGATTCACTTGTCATACTTCACCGCCTATCTCTAAAAGAGAGGAGTGAATGTACCCTGACCAATTACAATAATACCACAAATCGTTACCTCTGTAAACGTCGCCTTTGACAGGCTCGGCGTTTACAATGACACTTTTGTTTTTTGGCAAAGTTTGCACGATGTTATTTTCAAACTTTGGAGAAGAACGCATATTTGAGTTGTAACCTAAAACAGCAAATCTATGAGGTTGTTGTAAGCTGACTGCCCACGAAGAAAACTGCGGATCAGTAACACCGGAAGGGTCAATTTTGCGGCCTTTTGGCTTAGCAATGCCGCGATGAGTGAGCATGGCTAGGTGGCTATACTGGCGTGCTAGCCTTGTTAGCCCGGCCCACATTGCAGAAGACCACTCAATCTCGGCAGGTGTAAAGTGAACTTCTACTCCTATGCTAAACTCGTTGCCGTGGTCTACATTAAATACAGCACCGGCATGCCAAGCGACATACCGGTCTGGATCAAGTATTTGAAAAATTGTTCCATCTTTTGCAATTAGGTAGTGAGCGCTCACTAGAGGCGAATTTACTAGAAATTTTAGCTCATTTTCAGACTTAGAGTTAGGGGCTCCATTAGTAGTGTGTACAATGAACGATCGATACGGGCTACTGGTCTTCCTCAGGTGGTACCCCTGATTCGGGGGGAGATGGAGGTTCTTCTGGTGTTTCGGGTCCTGTTGAATCATCGGCAAGCGACTCCTGTTGGATTTTTTCAAGCTCTTTTTGATATGTCGATCCGTACATCTGCGCAATTACGTCTTTACTAATCGCCCCAGCTTGCTGAGCTTGAATGGCAAACTGAGTGAGTGCTGTCATGTCTTGGAACTGTACCGGGCTAAACTCTGGTTTTGGGTAAGCGGGGAAGTTATTTAACTCAGCCAGCTTTTCATACACATGCTCAACCCAGCGGAGAATTTTTGAGCGCATTCTGTGCAGTTTGCTTAAAGGCCCTAGCGAAGCAATTCGACTGTCTGAAGAGTTACTACGCAATGATTCGCCTACCGTCAGTACGCGCGGAAAGCCCAGTGCCAGAAAAATTTCGGCGTTTGGCTCGACATACTTGACATCGCTAAGAAGAGCGTCAAGCGGCGGTAAGATCCACTTGATGTCCACGGTGTGATTCGTAAACAAGTTAAAAACGCGATCTCCAGAAGCGGCCGCTTCTGCCATAGCTACTTTAGTGTAAGACAGGTCGTCATCAGTTGCTGGAAAAACGTCCGAGCCCACCTTAACCTGCCGAATTAGCTCAATAGAGCGAGAAACGATCGTTTGGTCCATCAGCTTCAAGTATTCTTTGTGCTGCATGGCTTTGAGCGCATTTTTTAAATAGGGTATGGGGTAATCTGAGTGAGAGAGCAAATCCCCGTAAATTGGAAATGCCTCTGGAAGAAGAAAAAGACGCTGGCCTTTAAGAACTGCTTTAACATACTCAGGGTATGCTTTGACAAGCTCTCGATAGCCTTCTACATCGTCAGTACCATCTGGGCGTTTACCCTTTTGTTCGATAAACGTTACGTCTTCGGGAGGAATTTCTAAATAGATACTGCGTTCGTACCCAGTGGGGCGGCGCTTCAACCGCAAATTGCTAGCGTTTCTGACCCACACTGAGTCGGGGACTTGTACGCGTTTTCGTCCAAGCGAGCGGTCCAGCTTGTTAAGCATCACGGTTGTGTACGTTACCTCCGGCACCGCAATCCCGTTGACTAAGTACTCTAACGCAATTGTTTCCAAGTACGGCTGTAAACGCTCGGCTACTGCATCAAAATACGTTTTAACGGTGGTGTCTACAGAGTCTGTATACTCGTTCTGTAAGTCTGTGACGGCCATGTCTACCATACGGTTAAGCACAGTACGCGCAATGGTGTCCGTCTCGAAGAAGTAACGGCAAAACCGAATAAGTTCGTGGTACGTGTACTTCTTTGTGTTGTCAAAAGGGGCTTGAAGCGGATCATAGTACCCTACAGTGTTTAAATTGTAGGTGTAAATAGGATTTGGCGTAAACCCCGCGACTGTCTTTGATAATTCTGCCATTTTTTACCTCGAAGTGAATTGAGTGGTGGGTCTTCCTAACGATTGTGGTTGTTTTTCTTGCGCAGGCTCTCTCAATGCAGCAATAAAACAAAGGTAGCTTGCGTAAATGTGATCGTCCGCAGACTCACCGACGCCCTTTGCAGAAGTGATATAGTAGTGCATTGCCCCGCTAGCTCTTCTTTGTCGAGCTAGGCGCTCTAGTTGAGAAATTCCTTCAGCATCTACTTCGGAAAAAACCAACTCGCCGCTGTATATGTTTTTTACAAGTTCTTGAGTACCCCACGCTTTAAACGACTCGCTAACGTCGGTATCTCCAACCACACCTACGGAAATGCGCTCGTTGAACTGAACAGGCACAAGCCGTTTACTGTAACTCATGGATGCGTAGTCAGGGCGTGTTTTTAGACTCTGTACAATGCCCGCACCGCCACCACCAGCACCAATGTCGACTGCTATTAAGCTCGGCAGGTAGGCCTTAGCTAAATAGTCAATAATTTGCTCTTGCTCTGGATAATCGATCCGCTGAATTCGGTATCGTCGCAAGCAGACCCAGTATCCCTGCGTTTTGATAAACACCTGCAAAATAGTCGGATCCGAGAACCCGGTATCAATTGAAAAGACAACTCCGTCGTTATCAGGCAATTTAACAATCGGCAAAGCTTCTCTATAGGACTTTCCTGATTCTTTTGTAGCTTGACTATAACGGTAACTGTAGAAATCAAACGCGACTGTCTTCATCTGATCTCGGGAGATGACTTGAAAGCTTGGAGAACCATGCCTTCCTAATATCAGCTGTTGAAATGTGTCGCTATCCTCTCCTCCAAATTTTACAAGAGCGTCTTCCCAGTCTGCTCGTGTAAAGTACGGGTTGTTTGGGGCGGGAATTCGATATTTTTTAAACTTCTTCATCTTCATGTCTAGCACATAAATAGCCATGTTACGCATCCCGTTTGGAACACCAAAGTATGCTTCTTGTACTTTGGGCTCCCACGTGTTAATAGTCGGCTGCAGCTGATTAAATGCAGTCATCGGAAACAACTGGAACTCATCACCGCAAACTTTAGGAATGTGCAAACCTACAAGGTTATTTGCCTCCTTACTGCCGGCAATACGCGCATACATGCGATGCTGTCGGTCGCCCAGCCTAAAATCCATTGTTCCCTTAGACCGATTGATGCGATTATTGAGAAAATCTTTTAACATTGGAGAAGTGGTGAACTTCAGGATAACGCGATCCAGCAGAGGCGTTAACTGGTTGGTGTTTGGGGTCACGAGCAGCTGCTCAGGAGTTTTTGGAAACTCAAGATCTGAATTTACAATCTGGTACGTTAGTAGATCTTCCAGAATAACTGAGTTATGTACAATGACGTTTTCGCTGATGTAGGTTTCGTCTCGATAAACGTGGACTGAGTAAGTAGCGTTAAATCTAGCTGTTCGAGTAATCTCCGTAATAGGCTCCCAGCGGTAAAGCTCACGAACTTCGACTACGGGTGCGGCAACAGAAACGCCCGGAATGCTGAACGCGCTCCAAAAGACTCTTGCGTCTTGTGTAGTGGCCGTCTCGACATTCCACACGCTGTCGTCAATGTCAAAATGGTGTTTTTCCTGAGTATGATCAGCTACTTTTGTAAGCACTGTAGATACACCAAAGTACAGCAGTATTTCTCTCCAGTCTTCTGCATAAGTTCGATTGATCACCGTAATTCCTACTCTGTTAAGGTCTAGCTCGCCGTGCTGTGCAAAAGCGGCTTCTACAAACGCTTTGATTGTCTGCGGAGTTTTTGTCTTGATCCAGTCAAGACGATTGAATCTGCGGCGTTTTTTGCTAAATACTCCCAGTTCGATCTTTAGCTGTGTAAGGCTGTGCCTAACTCCACCTGCTTTGTGTCTGTCAAGAAAAACGCGGCCATCGGGCTCTTTACGGAACTTTAGATACAGCTCGTCAGCTAAGTTTACCAGCTCTGCTTCTATCTTGCGAAATCTTGGTTTTATTCCGCCGGCAGCTTTGCTGTATACACCGTCAACCATGAAGTAGCCCAGAATACGCGCCTCGGCCCAGCTGAGCGTCCCATCAACACAGTGATCTGTCGGCAGCTTGTTGGCGACCGCGACTAAATCACCCACACGAAGATGACCTGCTAGTACGTAACCTCGAGGAGTCAAAACCGGATGTAAGTCAGTGGCGATTAGCGGATTAGTTGTTCTAGTGCTTATTTCGTAACACCGCTTCCACTTATCTCTACGTAAGTAAGCCCGTCGTTGCACAAAAGCCTGCTGTTCTTCTGAATAAGCATACGCAATAAATGAGGGTTTTTTCAAAAGCTGCGTGATGCTCTGATAACCCTCTGTGGTGTATATTCGCGCATGTGCGGGCTGGCATTTTCCAATAGCGCGCCCGCCAGTAACCACAATGTGCGCGGACTGGTCTGTTAATATTTCTTTCTGATACGGCCTGAATTCAAATTCTTCCGCTGGCCAGTTGTTTCGGTTCATGTCCCCATAATTAGTAGACCGCAAGAACTCGTTTAGCCACACTGGATCTTCAAGCACCTCTAAAAGAGCATATTCGTGATCGCTTAGCTTAGGAATCAACATCAGGCTCGTCCCCTTCGTCTGGGTCTATCAACAGCAAGTCATCGTCGACCTCGTCAGCTGTAGACCCGCCAGCCTCTGCGGCTGGTTTGACGACTTTGTATCGATATTTACGTCGCCACGCAGAGTCTTTAACGTCAAAAAACAGGTCGCGTTCGTCGCGCTCTGCAATTACGTCATTGTTGCATTGATTACACTTTACTCTGACTTGAAACGGCGAGTGCTGATGTACCGCGGAAAACCGAGCAACCATAATCTTACAATCAGGGCAGTATAGACGCATCAGGCGCTTTTCGAGAAAGTCAGCCGCAACCGCTTTCAAGTTAACCAAGTACTCAGCAACGGATTCAGCGGATGCGCTACTTCGCGTCTTTCGGTCCAGCGCAAGAGCGCGCTCGAGCTGCAAGTTGCGCTCAATAATGTCTTTTAACGAAGAACCTAACCGCTGGATTATATCTATGTTATCTACGGGATCATCATCAGTAAGCTCTTGGAGCTTTTCCTGAATACTCTCGATGATGACCTGGTTGTTGATAAGCATTTCTAAGTTAGCCCGGTCGTTTGGCGACGAAAGCGTGGCTAAGTCGTATTTGTCTGCGTAATCTGCTAAAATCTGTCGAAATCTTTCGTTTTTCGCCATGGTTCTCCTTTAAAAGTGCAGGTAACTTATGTTACCTGCACCTACTATTGCCGTTATTTATTGTCAGCGGATGGGGCAAGCGCCGCCTTCACAATCCGCCTCCAGAGTCTCGTCAATCAGCCCAAGCCCTTCTCTAACGACCAGCGCATTCATTATGTTTTGGCCGGTAATGCCATAAATCTGGGCCGACCGGCGAAAATGCTCAGCCTCGTCAATTTCTTCGTACGGCATCAACGGGTAGGCACCGGTATGCTTCGGCAAGAACGAAACTCCAATGTAATCATCCCAGCGCTCAAGCAGCAAGTCGATCAGGCTGTCCACTTCTTCAGGAGAAAAAGTGACAGTAATAGAAGTGTTATGATCACTCCAGTACTTTTGCAAAATAAAGTACCGATTAAGCTGCTCTACAGCAGACTCTGAAGAAGATGGACGGTTGGCTGCGGTTTTGATAGGAAACTCAATAACCCACGTACTAGCCTCTTCCATTACTTCCTTTTTAATCTGCGGGTCCATAGCATCGTATACGTCTGGAGCGGCGTACATTGCTTCTGGATAGATAACAAACCCAAGAGAGGCCATAGCCCGCGCCAGCGGGTCTGTGTTGCTAATGCGTACACGGCGAATGTAGTACGGAGCATATGACGCGTGCGCACCGGAGCTCACTGTTGGAAGCTGAGCAATCGTTCCTGAAGGCTTGACACACGTCACAAGCAGTGGATGCGAAATACCTAACGTGTCCGCGTAGCCGTAAGCGGCCATATGAGCAACTTCCTGCATCTCTTCAAGAAGACTGACAAGCTCAGGGCTTTCGGTTGTAGTGTCGACACCCCATCGATCCATCGCCTCTACGTATCCGGTAATGGACACTCCAGTAAGTCGATCTCTACGCTGCACTGCCGCCCAGTGCGGCAATTCCAACTCGAGGGTTGCCATACGCACACCTATGCGCGTAGCCAAAGCAACGGCACTCATCAACCCATCGCGGTCAAGCACACCATCTTCGCTAACATAAGCGGCCATATTCACCTCGGACAGGTTACACACGCCGTTGTCAGCTAGCAAAATCTCGGCGCAAGGATTAGTACCGGCGTACCAAGGCCGACGCTTTGCTGAAGCTTCTGCATTTACAAACCCCGGCTCTCCGTTATCCATAATCCGCTTAAAGATGTCTGTAAGTTTTTCACGAGTAGGCTTCTCCGTGAAAAACACAGAATTGTTGGACATAGAGCGGTATCGCTTACTCTGCTTTGCGGGGTCTGTCCACAAGCCGGTCTTAGCCTCGAGAATTCTCTCGTCATCGGCGGCAAACAACGTAATTTCACTAGAGCGGCGAACGCCCCCCACCACAACAGCTTGTCCAATCAAGTTCATAATGTCCATAGCGTTTTCAGTAGAAAGCTGACCATGCGCTTCGTCGATTACCGCAATGATTTGGCGGTACATGTTACGAAGTGCTTCATGACCTGAAGCGCGGCCTCCAAATGTACGCAGTGGCTCTCCAGCGGGGCGTACGTGGCTGTAATCAAAACGGAGGACTACTTGCTGGCCTACTCCCTCTGCGGCCTTCTCCAGCAAATAGCGCAACCCGTCTACCCAACCCTCTTTACTGTCGCCCACAGTAATAGTGTAAGATCCGTCTTGGTGAAGAACACATGTAGTGGATTCTTGACGATAACCCGCGGAAACAGGTACATACTCGTTTTCAAGGTAGACTAGTGTGCCCACCTTAGGCAGCTGCGCTACATCTTGCGGGAGAACGCGAAACCCTACACCAGTTCCTAGCATCATCAAGTAAAACGCGTCGATAAACGACTCAAACCGATCGACAACGACAAAACTACAGTTAAAGTTGCTAAGCGGATATTTCTTAGCTGCCTCTGTACCGCCAGTCCACAAAGTACGCCCTGCGGGGAAAACTTTCAAGTTAAACATTGCGTCAAATAACACTTCAGCCTCTTGCTGAAGAGCGAACGGGTATCCCTCCGTATCCAGTGACATACTGTATTCAACCACGCGATGTACGGTCTCTTTCCAAGACTCACGGCGGTTACGTTCTTCAACAAAACGGGAATAAGTACGTAGGTAGACAAACTGACCCAGCAAGCTGGGCCATTCGGGATTATCTGGGTATTGGTTCAAAAATTCTTGCGATAGAAGCGGCATATAGCCTCCTTAGTTAATTTTAGGTTCTGTAAAGCGGTAATTTGTCAGCCGTCGCTTTATCAGACTTAGGTTGTTAAGATACTCAACATGACCGACCATGTACTGACGAACTTTATCCATAAAGCGGAATGCGTCTTCTCCTAGATACGGTATTGTAACTTCGTACCGATCAAAAGAATCTGTACCTTGTTCATTTACCGTAAACTCGACAAAGAACGATCCATCTGCGGAAACGGACCAGCTTATGATTGCATAACGCAACTGTGAAGCCTCAGTACTCAACGATTATCTCCGCTACCTTTAAGAACATTTCGATTCTTTCGGTCGAGCAATTTATCATAGTTTCTTGTGGCTACCTGCTCAAGAGAAAGGTTTAGATCACTAGCTAAGCAAGCTACATACCAAAGTACATCACCAAGTTCGTCTAAAACTTGAGACTCTACTTCAGGTGTAAACGGAGATTCTTCAGATCCGTCTCTAATGGCCTTCTTAAGTTTACCTAACACTTCTCCAGATTCGTTTGCTAATCCTAAAGCGGGATAAATCACTTTGTAGCTATCTGGATACACACGGGTCTGGCTTACTAGCTCAGAATACTTGTCAAAAGTCATAAATCCTCCATAAAACCTTACCTATTGTATTTTACCTCAAAAACGGAAAAAATTCAAAAAAAAAATGGCTATATACTATATATATATATATAGTATACATATACATTTAAGTAATATACATATTTTAGTAAATTAGTTATTTATCCGTTATAAATATTCAGTAAATTCTTATTTTTATATTTCATGTATTTTCTTAATTCGATCATTCGATAGTTTAGGGGATAACGGGTAGTTCAATTATAATTTTTCGTGTCAAGTTCCGCAAGTGACTTTTCATTAGAATTTCATTAGAAAGTTACACATAATTGCTACATGTTTCCGTTTCTGATACAATAGGGTAGGCATATATACAAAAATAAATTGCCAGAGTAACCTATGAAATCAAACAAGTGCATTATTTGCGAAGAACCGAGAACTTCTCTATCTCCGTTTCTATGCTCCGTCTGTATTCCCATGTACAGTCCTTACGTACACACGCAGTGGTTTAGAGAATTAGTCAAACTACAAAAGCGTCAGTTTCAGATCGATCGTTTAGAATCTGCTACTTTTGAAGAGTGGGCTCAAGCTCCGCCTCAATTTTCTTACGGTTCTTCAAAATCAAGAGGAAGGCCGCGAAAATCAATAACTATTGAAGCGTATATTCGCGCTAATTACGTCGAAGGCATTTCTATCAGAAAAATGACTGACTTGTGTTACAGCCGCGGTTTAGCCGTTTCTCGAGAGACAGTCCGCAGCATTATAAACAAGATCAGACTGACAAATAATTAAAGCAGTTATAGGAGGATTTTTATGCCATTAGAAATTCCGTCAACAAGTTCATCTAATTTGGGAACTGTTGAACTAGAAGAGAACGGAGTAACCGTTCATTACCAACAAATGGTTATTAGCGATTTAACTGGCCAAGCTATGGGAACATACGAAGTACCCATTCCTGTACTTCCAGTAGTTTCCGGGTATGTGTACAGTTACGCTTCAGATAAAACAGTACTTCCTGTAGGCGGGGTGTACATCTCAGAATCGATTACTAACGCAAACGCGGAGCTTGTAGAAAACGAGCTGTTTCCGTTTCGTATGACCGCTAAAGGATCTATAAAAACTGCTGCTGACGGACAAGTAAACGAGCTCGTGTCTTCACTCAGCACAGGCTACGACGATATTTACGTCACAGAGAACTCTTTTTCAGCCGCTAACTTAACGCCACTTTCTATTAGTGGTGCTTTCTTTGACACATCGCGCACCAACGTCCGCTATGTGTACATTCCGTTAATTCGGTCTGGTTGGCGTAGCCTTTCTTTTTCGTTCAAGTCAGCGGCCAGTGGAGAGGTAGCTTTGTACATGGACTACGGAGCCGTAGAAGCAGATTTGCTTGCGGATGCCTTTCAGGTGGCCGCTAACACACGGTATGCCGTTTTAGCGACTAGCGCCTCGGGTGCGGCGTTCAAAGCCGTTCCAGCACTCAGCTCTCCGGCAAATGGGGTTATCGTTTGCTTTACCCCCGCGGAGTCTGCTGCAGGTACGCTTGAATTTCACATTACTAGGGGGAGTTAGTATGTTAACAGAAACACAGCAAGCACTTGTTGACGATCTAATTGAGATTGCTGACGAGTATGGTAAGTTTACGTGGGGTATAGACGGAGATGGAGCACACTACGCTCCTGCTGCCGATAATCCATTTAAAGCACAAGGCATCGTGTGTCGCAATTGTGTTTTTTACTCAGAAGAGAGTAACTCTTGCACAATTGTCGAGGGGAGTATAGAACCAGAAGCTATTTGTAAGTTCTGGGTAATTGAAAATGAAGAACTTTCTCCTGAAATCGACCAGCCTATGGACGATGAAGAAGAGGAGGAGTATGCCGAAACAGAAGCTGAGATGGGCTACTCAATTTCAGCAAAGTATAGCGGCATCAATTTTAGCCCGCCAGCCGGTGTACGCTCTGCTGCTAAGCGCGGTCTAGCTCTCCACGAGAAAGGTCTAAGCGGTAAAGGTCTAGAATCTGCCACGGTACTTTGGGCTCGTAAGTACACTAAAGGTCAGTCAGTATCCCCCGCGCGTGCTCGTATGGGTAACCGATTTTTTGGAAGAAACTCTCGATTTGCCAACGCGCCGAAAGACTCTCCAGCTTGGGTAAGTTGGTTATTGTGGGGCGGCGCGGCGGGCCGTGCTTGGTTTGCACGATTAGTTCGGCAGATGGACGCAGCTGACAAAAAAACATCGGCAGCAGTGAAAGGTTCTTTGTCGTTAAGTACTGCAGAGCAGGACAATCCGTTTATACGTAAAATTGACTTGATTCTCACAGATTTTTCTCCAAACAACAACAAAGAAGCTATTCCCCGGGAAGAGGCAGAGAATATAATTAGAACGGCCGTAAACACGCCGCTAAAGATTAACGCTTTCGTTTCTGAGTTCTCTTCGTTTTACGAAGGGCACCAAGGAGCTAGTCCAATTGGGGCAATCACTTCAGCCCGCCTTGAAACTATTGGGGATCGCGAAGTTATTAAAGCCGAGGCATACATCTGGAAGCAAGAATTTCCGGGTATTTACGATATGCTAAAAAGTCAGCACGCCAGCGGTACGTTTACCGGGACTTCTTGGGAAGTGTACTACTCAAGTGCTGAAGAGGTTGACGGGGTTCGCTGGCTACGCGGCGTAACTTTTGCAGGGACGTGTATTGTTGATGTACCTGCGTACGGAGACCGCACTCCTATTCTAAGCGTAGCAGAGGAAAAAATGGAAAAAATACAACAGGAACTTGAGCAAGCGCTTACGCTGGTGGAAGAGCAGAAGCAATCCATCACAGAGCTGCAGCAGCAGCTTGAGCAGTACAGACAGGCCGAGCAGGCTGCAAAAGCTGAAGCTCGTCGTGAGCACGTACGTCAGGCACTGAGTGAGATATTCTCAGCGGCCGAGGTTGAGGAAAAGTTGGATGCGTACGTTGCGTTTGACGACGCTATTCTTAAAGTCGTGCTGTCGGATATGGCCCTTGGGGCCAAGAAGACGCAGGCTAGTGAAAAGCAGCAGCCGACTGAAACTCCACCGTTGCCTGAGCCTCATTCTACCGACGTTCGCCCGAAGAGCATTAAAACCTTAGCAGCTGAGCTTCGGCAGCTGAAAAATTCAAAGTAACAGAGGAAGTTAAATGGCAGTAATTGTAACCACTAACGCGAGCCGACAAGGTGTCGCGGCTTCGACGATTGTCGAAGGGCGTGCAGTCGTTGTGGGGGCCTCGGGGATTAGAAATGATCTCCCTACGGTTTCCTACGCCGCCGCCAACACGACTCAAGGCGTTTATGTCGCCTTTTTCCCACCCGACGATTTTGCCCGCCCTACTTATGCCGACATGTATACCGTCCCCGGTATTCGTTCGTATAACCTTGTAGATGCGGGATTGTACGGAGATCCTACTTTTGACAAGATGCAGTACTTGGTACCGCGTTCTATGTGGCTTGAGCCGGCTGCCTACTCGGGTGAGCTTGTGGCTCTTCACCGTGGAAAGATTGGTATCACCGCTGGTTGTTTTGTAGATAGTGCTGATATTAAGGTACCCGGGGCTATGATTGCTGTTGGGGCTTCAGGCATGTTCACGCACACCAGCACGGCTAACCATTGCGTAGGTATCGTAGATAGCTATCAGGCTGCTACTGGCGTACTGTACATCGAGTTTAATTAGGAGAAAATTAGATAATGGAACATAATGAACTTCAGCGAGCGGTAGCCGAGTACGCAAAGACGGCCGGAGCCTCTCCAAATCAAAAGTCGGCATACGCCGAGCTGCTTATCGAGATGCTCGAGCCGCAGCACTTGACCCTTGACCTTTTTTCAACTTTTATGCCTACTCGGTCAGCTAGTGAAGGCGACGTAGTTATCAAGCGCGTTCGTCGTGGTCGCTATGCTGTACAATCGATGGTTCCCGGCACTAACCACCTCACTAACCAGCCTACTCAAGTGCACGACTACCACTCATACGTCTATGACCGTTTGATCAGTGGTGTGCGCGAGAGCTTGTGGAACATCCAAGCAGGCAAGACGCAGACTATTCAAGATTTGCGCAATCAGCTGCAGCTCGATATTACCGATGCGTTGGTAAGCAAGGTGTTCTCGTTGCTGACCACGGTGTGGAACAGCACTGACACTCCTACTCACTACGTCGAAACGGCTGCTTTGACCAGCGCTGCCGTTGAAGAGTTGATCGAGAATGTTATGTACACAGCAGGCAACGTGCGTGCTATTATGGGTACTCGCAAGGCTTTGCGACCCATGTACGAATTCGCAGGTTTTCGTGAGTACGCTTACACCGACGGTAGCGGCTTGATCGCTTACCCAGTCAACGACAAGTTGATGGAGTACCTAAACACAAACCGCATCACTGCCTTTAAGGGCGTGCCTGTAATTGAACTTCCGCAAGTGTTTCGCAATCGTTTGCCGAATCTGCGTGAGACGCTGATTCCTGATGACAAGGTTATTGTCATTGGCGAAAACGCTGGAGAAGTAATTGTATACGGCGACATGCGCTATCAAGACTACACCGACAACACAATTCAGCCTCCTGACTACGTGTTGCACGCTTACCAATCTTATGGTATGGTTGTAGACATGCCGGAGAATATCGGCGTAATCAAGCTTACCTAGGAGCAATTATGGCAAAGAATAACATTTACCTAACTATGAATCACGACGTACACCGCAGGTACGCAAAAGTACCTGTAAATATCGTGGCGGGGCTTCGGCCGGACCCGGTTGATCCGCGTATTCAGGTTGGGTGGACTCTCAACACTGCGGAGAGTGACTACGACTTGGCCACCAAACGACGAATTAACTTTGTTTACGAAAACGAAGTTATTGAAATCTATTCAGAAGCCGAAGATCGGGTGTTTCGCAAGCTGAACCAAGCTTTGTTGAACGCAGGCCTTTTGCGAGAGTACGTGGGTACTGCGGAAACAGAAGTAAGCGCTAATTTTCTAACTGATGACCAAGTTTTGGAAATTGTGAACATTCGCTCAATTGCCGACTTTAAGCGAGAGCTTCAGGCCATCACTAGCCCTGTAACACTACAGCGCGTAAAAGAGCGGGCAGAAGACTCTAACGTCACGGTTTCCAAGTTGAAAGCCCTCGACGCTCGAATGCAGGAGCTCACTAGTTGAGCTTTTCCGCGCAAGCTGCTTTGATTCGGCAACAAAGCGAACGCTGGTTAACAGATCTGTGCACAATCCGTAAATTTCAAGGATACTCTGTCCAAGACGGCGAGTATACTGAGTTGTTTACAGAGCTTGAAGACGTACCGTGCCGAGTAATCAATCGCTCAGGTCGTCTGCAGACAAACTTTCAAGGACAGTCAGAAGAGGTGCAGCTGCAAGTCAGCCGCGCCTCTTTACGATTTCAATTACCGTTTGACACGACGTTGACAATGCAGGATAAAATTGCTTACTCAGGCATTTCTTTCGACTTAGTAGACATTCCACTTAAACACTCGTTAATGGGTGCTTTTGTCGTGGAAGTGGAGCGAAGTCAATGAGCGACGCAAGGCAGCGATTGATAGACTTCACCGCGTTCATTGAACAAACACCAGCTCATGTAGCAAAGGCGCTGAATGCCGTGGTGTACCGAAACGTTGAAGAGTATCTAGATTCACTTAATGACATTAGTCCGGAAGAAGAGATACGCATGATCACCCGCTGGAGTCCTGTGCAAGAGCAAAACACCAATGAACTATACAGAGAGCGCCTTTTAACATTTAAAACAAAAAACAAAGAATTTATTCAAAAATTTGGTGAAGCCGCTTTTGCACAGGATGTTCTTGAAAATCCACTAAAAGCTGCTCTGGTCGATGAGTCTATTATGCAATTGTTTCTCATGGCCGATCAGATTTCGAGCGCGATAAAGGCTCAGAAAATTGACGGTCCGAGTCTTGTGGCAATTGCAGAAAAAGCAGTGACTTTGGCAATCCGTGATGACGGGTTGCCCGAAATCAAACGAAAGATGACTGAGCTTGTAGACAGTGCCGCAAAAAAAGCAGCGCACGAGTTCATAAGAGAACTACAGCCTGATTTGTCGAGGTACGTCGCCGAACTAGTCAGCCCGGTGAGCAATGATTGAAAATAGTCTGTATCCTAATGTGTGGCGAATCATCGCGCGGGCTTTGGCACAGTTAACCACTCCTTACAATGGAAAGTTTTTCTTTATGACTGCCCCAGCAGAGGTAGGGTATCCTTACTTGATTTATCAAGGCGACCCTAGTCTGAGCACTGCCTACGGCTTGCTCAATCAGTCTGCTTGGAAAGGACTCGTCACACTACGTTCAGTTTCGCTTACGATGGCTGAATCCACTGATTCACTGTCGTACACGCTAAACCAACTAAATACACCCTTACTTGTTTCGGGTGTGCCTAACATCACAACTCCGTATCACGTGCAGATGTACCCGTATAAAACATACGCTTTTCCTGTCGATCAGCTGAATTCAAAAGCGGTGTACACTAGTGCCGTAGGTGTTGAGGTATACATTACTCCTGCAGAATAACTGCGGATCTCGGGCGCGGAAAAAAAAATAACAACAGAGTAAGCGCCGACTCGAATGGAGAACTTCTCTATGGCAATCGTAAAAGGTATTGAAGGTTATCTGCGCATGGCTGCTGTTTCAGGCGGCGGTTATGACAACATTAAGTTTGTGTCGCAGTGGCAGGCTTCACTCCAGACTCAGCAGGTAGATGCTGGTCCGTTTCTGAATGACAACGGTAAGATGTACTCGTTCACCACCACTCGCCGAATTAACGGCTCGTTTCAGGTAACACTTCCGATTGATCAGCAGACCACGCATACGCGTTTGATCAATATCTCAAATTCTGGCGAGTACATCGCTTTGCAGTTGGTGTCAAAAGGTGGTTACACCATGACGGTTCCGTCGGCAATCTTGACCGGTTACCAGCTCACGAATGCAAGCAATGATCAAGTCACAATCTCGTTCGACTTTATGGATAACGGTGGTTTCACTGTTGCTCCTGCGGCTTCTGGCGATTATAGCTAAATAGTAGCTGAACTCCCTCTACGCTAGCAAACACAAGGTGTTTGTGCTATTATGTAGAGGGAGTTTTTTTTTTATTGGAGGATATATGATAGACTTTGCAGTCGGCTCTAATGGCGACTACTACGAGAGTATTGATGAACTTGAACAAGCTGCGTCTCCAAACGAGCTTGACGTAGTGATTCGAGGACTTCAAAAACGAGTGCGTATACGTGCTTTGACGTTTGCGCAGATGGAGAAAATTAACCAGCTAGCAACTAAAACAGGTAATGAAGTAGACAATACTGAATTTACTTTACACACGCTGGTTGAAGGTATTGTGCGTCCAAAGCTGACGATTTCGCAGGCTCGTCGCTTGCTTGACGTAAACGGGGAGGTAGTGCGTGAGCTTGGTGAGCAAATTTGGACGATCGGGAAGATTAGCAAGGGTGAATTCGACAAATTTGTCGAGGCGCTACAAAAGGACGCCGATCTTACCACCGCTATCGAAAAGGAAAGGAACGCATCTACTGAGGAAGCAAGCTGACGCTACTCGCGAAGAGCTTGCGTTGTGGATTGATCACTTTCTAGGGTATTCAAAGCTCTCCTCGTTTCATGTGAAGCGAGTAGGGCTAATCACATACGCGGAAATGGCCGCGCTTATTTCGGCCAAATCATACGCGATTGCGTCTAGCATCCGACGCAAAGAAAAAGAACTCGCCGAGCTTGAAGAAAAAGCTTTAGGACGGGAGGAGCAAGTATTTAAAATTTTTATGTAGGTGGTTATGAACGAAACAATTAGCCAATTAAATAAAATAATAGAGTTACTCGGCAAAGTTAAAGACGACTCTACAGAAGCAGGACGTACGCTTTCTAAATTTGCCGATAATTTTCCTGAAGGAGGGTTTCATGCAAGAAATACCCCCGAGCTGTCTTCAAGTGCTCGAGAAACAGCATCGTTCGCTGCTGCGGCTCTTTCACAAATTGAGGACATGCTGCAGGACACGAGCGGCGTGGATTCGAGCGCATTTTCAGCATCTTTACAGTATGCGGTTACCCAGCTAACTGATCTAGTGGGCGAATTAAAGTCGGCCGCTGTTGCTGTAGGTGGTGCAGCTGACTCTGCAAAGTCAGCAACTCCGCCAACCGGTACAATTGTACACGTTTCCGAAAAAACAATGGAGCGTGTAAAACCAGCGGAAAAGCCAGTAGCGGCAAGCTCGGCAGTAGCCGTCAGCAAGAGTTCTAGAGAAATGGCTCAGGAAGTACTGACTCCTGAGTTTGTCAGCAGTCTAAAAACAGAGTTTAGTGCGATTGCTGCGCAAATCGGGTATACGTTTACCGATGACATAAGCGTGGGTCGCGGTACTCTGGGTGGGCACAATAGGTACAACAAAACTATCGATTTAGACTTTGCAGGCATTGTTGAGCGCTTTTTTAACAATTTAAATAGAAAATTTAATCCGATGGGTTTGATAACCTACGATGACAAGTCTAGATCAACCCCGCGAGATTTTAATTCACGTGACGCGGAGGAATCGATTCGAATTGTTTTTGCTCATGAAGTAGCACACGCAATGGAGCTTCCTGATTACCAAGACACGACGCAAGCTGAAGTAGAGCTCTCGACACGACAAGTAGAAATGGCAGTATATCGAAAATTATTTCCGGACAGGCCGGCACCCAAACCGACTAATTTTGGGAGTTTTTCACTAGGTTCTCTCAAAGAAGACAAAGTTATGCCATACTCGATGCGCCTTTTAGAAAGCAGCCCCGCTTTTTTTCGAGCGCAGAGGCTCGACGTTGGCCAACTTGAGCAACTTTTTCAAGAAGTAGATGAACAAGTACAATTGGGATGGAGGCTAACGTCGCGTCAGGAGCAGGGGTTTAAACGTGCTCAGCGAATCTATGAACAACTAAAGGCGGGTGTAAATCCTTACTTGCCTCTTCGCGCAGGAAATTTTACGCCGTTTTACGAAGACAATCTCGCCGGCATGTCGACGAGCACCTCAACGTACTCAAATGCACCGGATGTCGGACCGGCCAGAAGCCGTGGATTAAGTAAGAGAATAGCGGCTGGAGGAATAACTGGTCGGAGGCTTACAGAAAAGGATCGGTCTGTCAAAAAACCAGTTGTTGCGGCGACTGAAAAAAAACCTGAAGTTGTCGTAGTGATCGCGGATGAGCCAAAGCCACCAACATCGGCTGTGGTAATTTCTAAACCAGAGCGAACGCGCTTTGAGCGAGGCCTCGCCGCAGAAATTCTGCCAGAAAAGCCTATGCAACCTATTATTTACCCGCTTGATTCGGCTATGAGGGCACGTTTTTCTATAAGCAACCAAGTTTTCGGTAAAGTTTTTAAGTTTGACCCTAACGACGCAAACACTCCGAATTTCAGGGAAGGTAACAACGCTTATCTTAATGAGTTTGTGTCGTTGTTTGGTGAGTACCTAAGTACAATTCCGACAGAAAGACAAACCCCTGAACAACTGCTTATTGCGGAAGGAAACATCTTTAAACTAGGGCAGATTATCCAAAAACGCACTGACTACGCATACGATGAAAAAGGCCTAAATCAGCAAGTAGCGCTGGTCTTGAGAGAAGCAGCTTCAGAAATGTTTTCTTCTGTAGGGTTTTTTAGAGAAGACGAGGGTTCTGTAGTTTCGGATGTACTTGCAGGCGGTTCGCTTAGTGTGGCTTTAGGAGACAAGCTGCGCAAGATCGTTCGCCAAGCGGTAGTTAACACAAAGCGTACGGTCAGCACTCAGGGCAATTTGCCGCCTTTATCGGATTACTTTGCTGAAGAGATAGCGGCGGCATTTAGCTATGGCACAGATAGCAGCCGCGAAGCTTTAGGCGAGACCGTTAACCCCGATCCTGATGAAGACCTCAACCAAGCGCTCACTAAGCGATTTTCAAGCACATTTCAGGCAATGCAGAGTTTCATGCAAAGTATAAACCCGCGTAAAGGTGAAGGCAGTGATTCCCCAGTAGGTTCACAAATTGTAGGATTTAAAGGTTCTGCTTTATATCCAGTTGCGTTTGCTCGAAGTGCTCTCGCCAAAACTAGCGCGCTGCGTGATCAAGCTCAGGCGCAAATTACTTTGGGAGACTTTACAACTGTAGCTGTCGGAGGTCAATCTGTAAGCTTGCCGAGCGTGCTAGCAAACTTGTTTGCACCGGCAATCCAAGCAGCAAAAAAAGCTTCAACTTACTCAGGGGTTTTGGGAGGAACACTTGCTGGTAAATCTTACTCTAGTATGTTTAGCGGCGCCGGTGGTCCTGAACAAGTTAACAACTTGTACGCAGCTGAGTTGATCAATGATTACCTTACCCACGGGCAACTAGTTGCGGATCCTGAATTTTTTGTTGAACAGCTTTGGGGTGGGGAAGGGTCTGTTGACACACCTATCAGTCCGGCAGATCTCTTTGTACAGCAGCTTTTGGAAGACTTACAAAGACAACGAACAAGACTTGAAAAAGATGCGGTGCGGGCGGCTACCGCCGAGTCTAGAACAGTAATTAACCACCGAGCACGTCAAGTAAAAACTCAAATAGAGTACATTAAAAAAATTATTTCTCCTGAAACTAGTTCAGAAGAACGTGCCTATTTAGTTACAGGGGTACAGTCTGGAGCAGGCTTAAGCGTGCCCGAGGCGCTCTCTGCTTTGTATGGTTCCCATTCGCAAACTGTATTTGAAGCGGCTGCTCCTGAAATAGTAAGTTATGCCGGCGGCCTGCTTGCGAGTTTGGAGCAGCATGGACTAACGGGCAGGGAGCGTCCCTATGAAACACACAGCAGCGCCGTTTACCTTGCGAATGCTGTCGCGGCGTACGATCCTGCAGACTATAAAACTGGCGAAGCGGTTGGGAAAATTAAAAATTTAGACAGGTCGGGAATTACACAGGCAGCTGACCGAACCCCGGGTGGTCAGCCTTATGCTGCTTTAGAGTTTTTTTCTGACTATTTCGGTATTGGGGTGCAGCGTGGTTCTAGAGGAGGCACTTTAGCAGCTGCTCAGATTGCCTCTGCGTACTTAGATGAAAAAGGTAATTTTGACGTTTCGCGTGCACGAGAGGCTTACGCAGAAAATCCAGAAATGACTCGAAACAACTTAGAAAGCTTGTTTTACGCCATGACTGACATAAGTCGACGCGACTTGCCAATAGTAGGGATAATGCAAGCGATGAGCACTCTTGACCGCGACTCGCAGGACTATCTGTTAGAGCAGATGTCTCAATCCGCGCCCGGCATTGCTGAAATACTTAAAAATCCAAGGGCGCGTGTGGGAATTAGAGCGGCAATGCAAAGTCAGTCAAGTGCAGAAAGAATGCAGGGTATTTTGAAAGCAATTGCTCCTCTTCTTCAATCCGCCTATGTTAGCTATGTTCAGCAGCTACTTAAAGACGATTCTCCAGAACAAACTCGAGCACGTCTCGAAAGTGACCGCGTAGACCCAGAGCTACTGTCGCTGGCAAAAACATACAAAATGCTTTCCGCCTCCGAGCTTGAAAATCCAAATAATGCGTTTGTGCAAGGTTTAACCTACATAGCCGACGGTGCTTCGTCGGCAGGCATGTCCGCGTCGGCGCTGGATTTTGTCGCTGAAATTCTCGGCACGGAGGACCAGCTTACCGAAGTGCGAAAAGCCCAAGAAGTCGCACCGACTGTTGAAGAGCTGGCTCAACAACGATTTTCGGTTAGTCAAGCTGCAGGAGATCAACTGCGGCAAGTTACCGGTACTTCTCCTGATCGGTATACAGCAAGAAAGAAAAGGCAGCTGCTTGAAATTGCGAACTTAGAAGATCAATTGGCGGTTGCTCAAGCAGAAGGAGCCTCAGATGCCGCAATTAAGCACTTAAACAATCAAATTAAGCAGGCGAGAGCTTCAATGGAGGCTGAAGAAAGGCCGATGGCCCCCATTGAGCGGTTAGAGGCTCGCCTTGCTAACCCTAATTTAGACGATTCAACCAAAAAAGCGTTGGCGGCTGAGCTAGCGCTACGCAAGCAGGCGTTAGCTGATTACGGTTTTTCCGAAGCAGGGCGCGACGAGGGGTTTGGCACAGACAGCATTTCCAACAGGTTGCAAAGAAAAATAGACTACACTCGAGCTATACGGGCTCTGCCCGAAGATCTGCGAGATCTGTACCGCCGGCGTGACATTAGCGACACCGCGGAGCAGTACCAAATAGATCAGCAAATTGCGGCTAGAGTGGGCAAACTCACTAAAGAAGAGCAAGCAGCACATGACACGTTTGCCCTATTAGAGGCTGCGCGCCGTGCCCGTGCTGCAGGGTACACCGGTCAAAATGCGGTTGTTTACGCGCGCGGAAGTGAAGGGTACCCGTCTCAGGGGGCATTAAGTTTTGACCCTCAGGCGGAAATAGGTAGGACGTATCCAGTTGACAGTTTTACTGAAGAAGTCCTGCAAGGGACGCTATTAGCGCAGCTGGTTAACGGCACAGAGGTTTCTGACGAGGTTTATCGTCGTTCTGAGTACAACTTAGACGCGCTGCTGTTTAGGCGCCCTGAGATTGACGTGGTTGCGGCGGCCGATAGTGAAAAAACTCGACGTGAAGGAATAATTGCCGCGCGTATTCAAACTCCGGATTACGGGCAGAATGGGCAAAGAAGAGAAATAGCACAACGTCGACGCAAAGTGAAGCAGCAACAAAAAGAGGCATATGCGCGCCTTACTAGCGAGTCCTCGACTAAAGAAGAAAGAGATTTAAGTAAAGAGGAGCTCAAAGCGACTGAGCAGGAATTGAAAGAACTCGAGGAGCAAGATCGAAAGTTACGCAGAGTGGCTCAGTATGCGGCTGTCGGAGTCGACATTGGCCAATTGCTCTATGGTAGCGAAGTTACGGACAAAAAACTTTCTCCGATGAGCGTTTCGGCGGCGATGGTCGGTGCTTTTGGAAAGTCCGAGTTGCCTCCAGAAGTGCTTGAGGCTCAAAAAGAATTAAAAAGACTAGAGCAGCAAATACTGGATAAAAAAGAAGAGGCAGAGCGGGCCAAGACTGAAAAACAACGAAAAATCGAAGAAACTAAAGAAGCGCGTAAAGAAGCGCTGGCCGCTCTTCACGCAGATCCTAACTACACAAACAAGCACCGAGTAGATCAACTAGATGCACAACTGCAAGAGTACGAAAAAGAAGAAGACCCGGCGATATTGGAAGCTCGCCTTGCTGGGATAAACCAGCAAATTGAGTACCTCCGCTTTAGGGCGGCAGCAGTCCCTACAGAAGCATTAGACAAGTACTACGCGCGCCGCAGAGCTGAATTTCGCGACTCAGTGATTAGTGAGCGGCGGCTCAGGCAATATGCCCGGTTGGGTATTGACCCTAGAGAGTCGTTACTGGCGTTGCACGGGCAGCGACGTAAAGCCGAACACCCGGAAACACAAAGCGTTTTAGACAGGCTGATTAAAACTTCCACAGTGTACCAGCAGCTTCAATTTGGGTTAGAGTACAGTGACGCAGAAATGGAAAGTTTGCTTGATGACTTGTTAGTGCGTTCGAACATCGCAGAGACGCCTTTACAAGAGTTTACGCAGGAACAGCGCGATTTTCAGCAAAAAGCGCTAACTGGGTTTTTAGAGCGGGCCACTCAAGGCGAGTACGCGTTGCCGGCGGATTTTGACGAAGCTTCTAACAAAGCCGCGCTGCAGCGATTGGCAGGTAAGAAAGCTCGCGGAGAAAGCCTGACAATGCAAGAGCAAGTCGACTATGGCAAGTACCGCAAATATGAGCGAAACGCGCTAGTACGTAGATTCCATAATGTAGCGAGCAGTCAGCCATCCGCTGAGCCGTTACTGCAATTTTTGCAGATTCTTTACGGAAGTCTGCCTCAAGACTATTCTATGGACGATGACCCAGAAGCTGTTGCTAAAGATGTGCGAATACGTACACTGCTTAGTAAAATTGACGGAGCCAGTACTCAAGCACAGCGGGCACTTGCTCTTGTTATGAGCCCTACAAGCTCGCGAGGGGCTCTTGACAGCGCTATTGCTGCCTTGTCGCCTAGTGAGCAAGCCATCATTAAAGAAGCTATCGCTGTATTGCACGAAGAAACAAACCCGGGTTTAGCTTTAGCAACTAGCGATATTGGTAAAGGGATGCGGGAGTTGAGCCTTGTTAACGCGGTTGAGGCGGCGTCTGTAGAAGCAACAGCCGATCGCAGGGCTACGGCAAACTACGAGAATGTGCGCGGAGAACGCACGGAACACCGAAATTACGCTAACCTTCAGCAACGAACACGTCAAGAAGAAGATGCCGCCGCCGCTAAAGTTCATCAAGAACGACTAACAAACATAGATTGGGACACAATAGATAAGTACAATGCGGTTATGGACACTAGAATAGTAAGAGGTGCTCTTAGAAATGCTTCTGAGGTTGAAGATGCGAAGTATCGCTTAAGTCTGGTTGAGGCTCGAGAAAAAGAATTAAGAGACAGTCTAAACAAAAAGCAATCTAGTCGCCAAAGAAAAAGAGCAAGAAGAGAGCTATCTCGGCTGTCGGAAGTTAAAATTTCTATCAATGCGCAGCTGGTTAAGTTGGGTAAATTTAGGCTACGGCAGAATCCCGTACCGAGCTACGGAGACGAGCCCCAATATCAGTCCGATTTGACTACACCACAGCTTAAGACGCGCGCGGCAGAGGCAAATCAGGCTCTTAAAGAAATGACGAGCCTGCCAGAGTTTGCTTGGATAAACGATTCTACAATGGAGCTGCCTTCCGCAACTCCAGCAACAGCCGCGGGCCGCTATTGGGCAGTAACGGCTAAAAGAAATCGTTTGGAGATGCTTAAAAAACAAGCGGACGAGTTGAGAGAACAGCTCGGTGGACGAGCCGTGCCTACTAAGGCTAAACTAACCCTAGAGGCGAATTTGGCCGATGTAAACAAGAGTATTGCCAAATTCACTGCAGAAATAGAACAGGAAGAGCAAAGTTTTAATGAAGATGTAGTGTTGCCTATGTGGGAAGATCGCGCGCGCGGGCACCGCACTGGTAACTGGTTACCTGAAGGAGTGGATGAGGCGGCCCTTACTCCTTACGACCGTTATGGGTTGGCTTATTCCCAACAGAGAGCTGCTGAGCACGAGCTAGCCGCACGTAAAGTACCTCGACGGCGGATTGTCCGCTACAGGCGGTCAGTTGCAGAGCAAAAAGGTGTTTTTGGCAGAAATGCCGCCAGAGCTGAGCGAAGGGAACAATCAGCGCGCAATCCCCTTTCCGCTGAAAAACAAATTATACTACGATTGAACGACGCGATGCACAAATGGCAGCTTTTCACAAAGTCGCTTGTCGGTCATCGTGCTACAGCCGCCGTTGAAGCTGCACTATCTCCTTACCTAGCTAGACTTGTTAGAATAGGCTGGAGAAAAAAAGAAGCAGAAGAAGCAGTCTACAGTTCTCGCCAAGAAGAGCAGGCTAAAAAACGGCAAGAAGAAGACTCAACATTGGCAGAGCTGTATCCTTCCATGGGGCCTCAAGTAGTAGGGTTTGACTTGGAGACTACTATACCAAAGCCGGGGGAGGCGGCCAAGATTTTACAATTTGCCGCAGTCGGTGGTGGTAAAAATCTAGCGGGTAAGTTTAAAACAGAAACAATGAACGTCGAGCAAGGCGCTGGAGGGGCTGAGCTTACTGCAGAACAGCAAGAGGACGCTAAACAACTGCTACTCACTGCGGCAAAAATGGGTCTTCCGATTATTGGCCACAATATTAAAGAGTTCGACTTACCAATCTTATTCGGTGGTGCTGAAAACGTCCCGTCTATAATCTCTAGCAATGCTATAGACACGCTACAAATGGCCCGCGAGCTGCAGTTACCCGGGTCGTACACATTGGGAAGCCTTGCGCGGTTATTTGGGCTGGAGTATGATCCCAGTCGGTTGCACGAGGCTGAGTATGACACTCAACTTAACGTGCTATTGTACGACAAGCTAGAAGAGGCCAAGCGAGCAAGAAACAGAGACGCTGACAAGTTTTCAAAAGACATGCTGCGGCAGTTCTTTGATCGATCTGCGTTAACTGACGAACAAAAAAGCTTACTGCAGCCATTGGTAACTGCCCGCGGGGGGTACGACCAGGCGCGCGTAAAACAAACTTCGGCGGACATGGCATACATGCTCGCGCACGCGCGTCGACTTGATTCTTTAAAGTCCGCTAAAGTAGACGGCCGCGGTCGACTTCTTCTATCAGACGCCGAAGGTAGGCCAATTACTGATCAAGACTACGTAAAGAGCGTCTTATCGATGTTTGGCTACGACGCTGACCAAACACTTACCAACGAAGATTTAAAAAGAATGCAGGATGAGGCGGCCGTAGTAACCTCCGCTTTTGACCCTTATCGAGTTGATGGCAGCCTAGACACTGTGTACAACTTGTTTAACTCAGTAGCCGGCGCGGTAAATAGCTCGGGACCAGCGGCCGCAGGCCGCGGGCGGTACACCTCGACTGCTTTTGACTTTTTGCGCAAACTTTTAGGGTCTTCGCCAGTAAGTTTAGCCCCAGCTTCCGTAAAAGAAGTAGTAAAAAACTGGAGAACTTACTCTCGTGGCTCTTCGACAGAGCGCGTTTCTGACCCGGTCGCCGCAACCGTTGGAAGACTAGGTTCTTTACTTGCGGATGCTACTGCTCCTACAACTACTGCACGGGTGCGCACTGAAAAAAGAACTGATGAAGCAGCCGGTATTGACTTTAAAGCGCTGCGTTTGTCCAGAATGACTGCAGACGCCGCCCGCACAATGACAACGCTTGAAGAAGCGGATCCCATAGCACAAGAACGTGCTCAAGTTGCGCAGAGTAATTATGAAGAAGCAGTGCGTCGGCAAAATGACCTTGTTGACCAAATAAACAATGTGGGCACGGTGGACTTATCAGGAAACAGGCTTCGCAGCCTAGATCGGCGCATCGCTGCAGAAAAATTAGCAATGCTGAAAGAACCTGATACGGCCACGGCTGAAGAAGAATATGCAGCCATCCAAGCACACTACGATCGGCTTGAACAGTCTTTTAACAAAGACTACGTTGAAAAACCGAAAGTTGATGCTAGCTTGAGTAAGCAAATAAACTTTTTAAACAAAGAGCTCACTGCACAAGCTACGAAAGAACTTGCTGAAGATACTGCGTTCGAAAAACAAGCTACGGTAGCGGGTCAAAAGCGAGCACTAACCCGTCTTTCCAACAATCTCACTACGGCTATCGCCAAAGCCCCTGAGAGTGAGCGGGCAGCTCTACAAAAACAAAGGCAAGTAATTAACACGCAGATCAGCCAACTGCAGGAAGTGATTGCGGCCGACCCAGAAAAGGCAACACGCCTTCTTGAAGGGTTTACTGAAAGTGACCTGACTGCGTTTGACCGGGCTGGAAAAATAGAGCTTCAAATCGGTGGCTTGGAAAAAGAGCGATCTGCTCAAGAATCTGCAGTACAGAGTTATAACAGCAGGCGGCAGGAACTAAATGCGTGGAGAAGAGCAGCAAGCCGCCCAAAGCGAACTACCAAAAAATGGAAAAAAGAAAAACAACTTGAAATAGACATTGTTACTGAGATGCTACAAGAAGCAGAAACAGAAGGGGACATAGAAAAACAGATTGAGCTCCAAAAAAAGCTAAATCAACTAAACCTTGATTTAAAAATGGGCCGCGATAACGCACAATCTTTACGCGTGAGGCCGGTATCGTCAAGGCTTTCTATGCTGCTTTACGAACGACAAAAAGAAGCTTCACGAATTGGCACTGCTCGCGGTTTACGTCGCCAAGAAAAACAAGCAAGAGACGATGTTGATAAAGCTAGAATTGCGCGCGATGCTGCTGTTGACAAAGCCGATGTTATTAGCAAAGGTGCCGAGGTAAGCGCCGCTGCTTATGAAAAGGCAAAAGCAGAAAGAAGCACATACAGTGCCGAAGAGGCGGCAAAAACGGCGGCGCTGGCTCCTGAAGAACCGCCGCTTGTAGTTACCACCGTTGTCGAGCCGTCTGCTAGAGAAGAAACTTCAGAAGCGATTGCTTCCGTGACCGCAGGCAAAAGGCGCACACTGCGTCGCGGAGTGCGTAGATCCGGCGTTGGAAAAACAACCCGAGGTACGGGAGGCGGCGAAGGCGACGGCAGCAGCGGTGGTGGCGGATCCGGCGGTGGCGGAGGCGTGCGTGCGGCTGTGACCGGTGGCGGGTTTAGCGGTCCGGTTACTATCAACAACTTGCAAGCAAACACAGTAGATGTCGGTACTGTCTCTAATGCCACGATCAATGCGCGCACCGTGCTGATCCAACTCCAATCAGGCGCTTCTTTAGGCTCGATCGAAGTCAAGCAGATTCTTGACAAGGACTATGTGGGTCCTAAAGGACGCTCTCCACTCACTGTAGAGCAGTATCAGGCCGGGTCGGTTAATCGACAAACAGTTCAAGGCGCTATAGGTGCCACGTTTATCGGCACTGGTGGGGGTTACGGCGGTGGTGGCGGGTACTCAGCAAAGAGTGAGCCGTTACAAGCCCGTGAAAACCAGTTAGGTATTTCTCGTAACAACTTTCAAAGCAGAATTGGTCAATTTGCGGGAATAGACGACGTAACCGCTCAAGAACGAATTAAAAAAGAAACGCAGGATTTTGTTAAAGAGTCTTTGAGGCTACTACAATCGGACATTCTGCAGACTGACTCGTATACAGCAGGAACAGCTGCAGACGCTCCGCGATTAGCGCTAAAGCAGGCAATTGACGAGATGATCGACCCGGCTAATGAAGCAGCTGTGGCGGCAAACTTTGGAAGTCGTCTTGAGGCAATTAGCACGCTGGCCACTGCGTATGTAGACAGCTTGGACGCTCTATCGCTGCCCGAAGAAACTCAAAAAACCATTAAACCTGAAGTTGGCGAAATAAACCGAACCCTTCAGTCGGTGCGCGATCAAAGCTACTATACAACAAGCGCAGTGTCTAGGAATCAAGCTGATATAGACAACGCCGCCAGAAATAAGGCGCGAGAAGACGACGCGGCTGCTCGAGAAGCAGCCCGTGTCGATGAAGCTGAAAAAAGAAAGCGGGACATGAGCGCGAAGGAGTCACGAACAGCGGCAGTCCTTACCGCAAAAGGTGTTTTAGGTTCAGCCCGCACTGCTTTTGACCTTGCCGGTGGCGAGGTTAACGGGCAGTCTTACGCAGTCGGTCGTGCAGAGCTTATTAAGACTACTGTAGACTCGCTTAAAGAAACTACAGAACTTGACAACCTGAGCACTGCAGTCGCCGGACTTTCCGCGGCAGAGCCGGCTAGCGTGCACGAGTTTACGGATGCTCTCAAGCAGCTTAATGATGCCGCAGACAGTGCAAACCTGACTGAGGCCGCGGCTGCGTTCGCCAAACTGACAAAAATAGCTGCTGACTTGCAGGAGGCTATTCCGACAAGTGCTGCTCTCACTGACGACCAAAAAGAAGAAGCGATGTCGGCGCTAAGTTTGTTTACTGCTCGAGCTGCACAAACCGACTACATTAAACCAACTGCGGGTGTGATTGAAGCAACTGAGCGAAAGCGTATGAGTGTGCTTGAAGAGCAGCTGCAGGCCGCGGCGAGTCGGCCGGGCTTTTTCGGTTTGCAGCGCGACGCTACTCAACGCAGGTTGCTGAAAGAATACGCGCAAGAACGGTTTGGACAAGCAGGCGCAGACATTATGTACAATAACCGCTCAATGCGATTTCAAGCACGTACTGAACAAGGTGGAAGAATTGACCTTATTGAAGCAAGCTCTGAGGACCTTAAGCGCCTTCAGGAAGACCTGAGCAATGCAGGTGCACCTATCGGGCTTGAAGAGCTGCAAAAGCTGCAGAACGTGATGAGCCGCACGCAGCAAACAAGAAATCAAACTCCCTTTGCCGATCCGTTGTTTTTCGCTGCATCTCGTATTCGTGACATTCAAACTCTTGGCATGACCGCAATGAGCGCACTAAACTTACCCAGCACAATTGCTGGAGTAATTGATCAAGCAGCTTCTCCGGCGTTAAACGCGGTACGAAGCATGACGTCTCTTAGAGGTTTGTCGCGTGATCAAGGAGTATTTAACAAAGCAGTCGCTGCCGCTTCAGAACAACAGGCTCTCTTCGGAGGATCTCTAACCTCTAACATCGGCAGTATTACTTCGTTCATTCCTCTTACAAACGCTTACGGTGTGGACATTAGTCAAGTAGTGAACGTAGCCCGAAAACTAGCGGCCTTTGACCCCGCACAGGGCATGGAAGGGGCAAGCATTGCTATTAAAGAATTTTTGTCTGGTAACGTTGCGTCACTGTCACGTAGATTTGAAATTAACCGTTCTGCCTTGTCTAAAATTGACATTGGTAACGCTACTGAAATGCTGAATAGCCTAGACGAAGTTCTTGCACAGATGGGAGTAACCGACCAGCTGATTAACGAAGCGGCAAATTCAAGAGCCGCGCAGTATGACAAAATGCTAGGCCGCCTCGAGACGATGGGTATTAAAGTTTCAGAGTTTGCGGTTGGAGCTGCAACGCCTTTGCTAGAGTCAGTGTTAGGTTCTAATTCGTTTTTAGGTAAAATGGCTGATACTACTACCGTTAACCTAATGCGTGATGAGGGTTTGAAATTTACGGGTTCAGCAGCGCTGTCTAAACTTGCTGATGTAGATATGTACGCTCCAAGTTTGTCTACTTTTACGCGGCAGGTGGATACGGTATTTCAAGAAGCTAACGACGAAATTGCTGCAGCAGCGGCAAGTTATCAAAAAACCACTGGAGTTATTCCTTTAGTTTCCCCGTACCGTCTTTTAGAGAACATGAAACCTGAAGAGCGCGTTCAGTTTCGAAACATGGCTCAAGCTAACCGATTGTTTAAAGGAATGACGACTGAGCAAGCACTTATGCAAGCTTCTCGTGACATGGCCGGAGACTACGCTTCTTACCAAGAATTTGTAAATCAGCGTAAACTTCTTCCCACTGATCGCATGACCTACGAGCAGATGACTAAGTCGGACAAGTTTAAAGAGTTAAAAGCCGACGCCGAAAAGGCAATGATAGACGAAGTAGCGAGAGGGGCAGGTGAAAAGTTCAGGCCGGGGATTCTTACGGCACTGGCTTCTCCTTCAACTTTTCTTGCTGGTAGCTTGCTGGCGTCTGGAGTCGAAACCGCTACTCGCTCAGGTGCTCTGTTAAAGCGAGCCACAATAGGCAAAGTTACTGACTTAGATACCTTTCGTACTGCCGGTGGAGAACGGATACGTCTGGTCGGCGTCGACGCGCCGGAAACTGGGTCAAAGGCAGCTGTAAAAGCGATGGCACAGGCGGTAGAAGTTGGTTTACGAGAGAATGAAAATATCACTTACGAAGCTGGAGGTCTTGATAAGTACGGGCGTACGTTAGCCGTTGTTTACAACGAGCAAGGGCAAATGATAAACTCTGAGCTTATCGCACGAGGCATCGCTGGGGCAATGACGGACAGTAAAGCTGTTAACGCTTTTGGCAGCTTTGTCGCTGACCAAGGCATGGGTGTAATAAACGAAGCTGCTGCCAAGGCGGGTCTTGGAGGACTTCCAGTTATATCTGATGAAGTTAAGAAAGCATACTACATGCAGACTTATTTCGGGGGTATTGGAGGTACTGCGGGATCTGTCGGCACCGCGGTCGGCGGTGGTATGCTCACCAATGCCACAATAGGCGCACTGGCTGGTAGTAAGATGTTCGCAGGCAGCGCTGCTGCCTCTGCAGCAGCTGGGGCGGGAATTGCAGGAACTGCAGGCCTAGTAGCTCTCGGGGCCGGAGTAGCGGCTGGTGGGTATGCACTGATTACGCGAGCAATTGACTTAAACGACGTCAGCGTTGAAAAAATGCGAGAGCTGTACAAAATGCAGGCAGAGTTTGAGAAGAAGCAAAGGATGCAGAATAAGTTCGATGCTGTTTACTTATCGAATGCGGGTTTTTCGGGCGAGCGTGAAACGCTGATCAATGCCGAGCTTATGAAAACTCGCGGTCGTTATATAGCTAATACTAATATTTCAGAAGCCCTCGCCGCGTCAGGGCTTACGCAGGCTGCGTATGAAAAAGCTGCTACCGAGATTGAAAAGCTGTACAATCAACAGGATCAGCCGGGTAAAGACGTACTAGGTACTATGGTACTGAGTCCTGATGGGACAGAGATGGTTTCTCTTACAGAAGCTCTTACGCAGTCTCTCGCCTTTGCTCAAGACGCTAATTTAAGAGACACCGCGGTTGGTAAAGAATCGCAGCGTTTGATAGGTGTTGGTAATGAATTGATTGACAATGCCGATATTATACAGTTAGCACAAAAATACGGGCTCGGCATCACTCCCTCTGAAATAGGACTTAACAACAATCAACTAGAGGCGCTGGGTCTTTTGGAAAGCCCGTCGGTTCTTGGGAGAGACTACCGAGATGCGGCACAGGCTGCACAGGGCAGGTCTACACAACTGACAGCAACACAAATGGCACGTTTTTTAACCTCTGAGCAAATAAAAACCTACAGCGACGCAATGCGGCAGCGATTGTTAAATGATCCCACTTATCAAGTACAAGCAAAAGAGTACATGGACCAGCAGTTTGACCAAGAGCTGCAGAGAAAACAACAACGGTTCAACACATTTGCTGAACAAACCGCGCTGAATAACGCTATGGGGTTGTTTGGTTCGTCCGGGCCTCTTAGTGCACCTCAGGTTATGACTTCGCAGTTCATGCTCACAAGTTTTGCAGATGAGGGTGCGAGATCTACGCTTAACGCGGCAGTTGAAGAAAGTATTAAAACGTTTAATTCTGTAGCTGATCACAATCGCGCAATGGCTGAATTGATGGGCCCGTATGTTTCAACGTTTCAAACTACCTTTGCTAACTACGTAGCAGGTTTTAGCAGAGCCGGTAGCGGTGCAGAGGCGCTTCGAAACTACATGTCAAATGGCGATCCGATGTTTGCTCTTAACGAAATGCGGAGAATTTCTGGACTAGATTGGCGAAGCATGATTAACCAGCAGATGTATTTACCTATGCAGTTGAACAGCCAGAGTTTGTCGCAATTTGGGTACTACGAAGGCCGGCGCGCTCTCCAGCCGAGTGCTCCAATGTTCTCTACGTCACTAGACCCACTGAACGGTTATCAAATGCCTTACACTTCGGGGCCACGGGGACGTCTGGCTTACGCCAATATGATCGCAAGTACCCCGTCGATACGACAGTTGATGAGCCCGGCTGACTTATTAAATGTTTACAATACAGGAATTCAAGCGCAGACTGAGCTTGCACAGCGTAACTTGCAGCATAATCTGCAGATGCGCGACCTCGCCCGTAATCATAACCGGTCGTTGGAGGACATCACGCGCAACGCGTTTAGACAGCTAGAAAGCATCCACCTTAACGCTACTCGCCAAATGACTCAAGCAGTTCAGCAACGTGAGCTAAGCAAGCGACAATCTCTTGCTCAAAACTACTCAAGCATTGGCTCCGCTGACCTTACAGAAAAAGACCGTAGAGAAATAGATGTAGTTGCGCAAGCTGGTAAGAAGTTTGCAGATCAAGCAGAGCAGAGTAACCCAGCGGCTTTCTTGCGCTTCCAAGGGCGGTTGGAAAGTGAAAATACTCGTTTGCTTGAGCAAGCATTTAACGCGTACAACGCCATTCCCATGGAAAACGTGGGCGCACGAGAATCGGCGTGGGCTTCGGTTATCAAGTATCGTGACTTAGTCACGAAAGAACTAGAGGGCCAGCTAGTCGGGGCAAGTCCTGAGGACACCAGCAGAATTCGCTCGCAAATGGCGCTACTTGGCAGAGATCCAGAACGCGGAGCTCAGGCTCAGCAGTTTGTCGACCAGCGAATTGGCACGATGACTCAGCAAGCTGAATCTCTCAAAGCACTGCAGCGTCAAAAAGAGGACTTACTTCGTCAGCAGAGCTACGCTGGGTTGGAAAGACAGTCACTAATGCAAAATATGACAGCTGCTCAACAGTCAGGGGATCCATTGCAAATTCAGCAAGCTGCGAGAGCCCTCGCTGACTTTGATCTGCAGCAGAAACGACTGGCGGAAGAACTTCAATTGGTTAGCCGAAGAATCGAAAATTTGGCAAATACTGCACCAATGTGGTCTGATTACTGGGAAGTAAGCTACTCTCAAATTGAAGAGACTACCAGCACCACAATGAGCGGCTTAATCAACCAATACGAAGACTTTAACATCAGCTTGAAGCAACAAATAGAAGATGCGCTGTTAAACCTTGCCCGACAAAAAGAAGACATCGTACGGTCGTTTACTGATGCGGCTATTGAGATTGCTACACAAGTGCCGGCTACCATGGCCAAGGGCTTAACAGCCTTGATCGCGTACACAAACGATATGCGAGCTGTCGAGGCGTACACAAGTCGCGGTGATTTCGACACTGCTAATGCTTTGGCGTACGCAGCAAACAGTCGATTGGCGCTTTCGCTATATGGGGACTCTAATAGCCCTGAAGCAAAGGCTTTGAAAAGTCAACTTAGTTTTGATGCACGTCCGGTGCCCGGATCGCTGGACATATACAGCATAGACACACCGCAGGGCAAAGCACTTAAAGTGTACATGGTTAGCTCTGCAACAAAAACAACTCGACCGTCTTCAGGCCCCCCTGCACAGATTGAGCAGGATTACGGGGTCGGCATCATTGGCGGCTGATAGTTTGCGCTTTTCAGTAATTTTCGGTATAATACGTAGTGAGAGGCGTCAAAACCTCTCACTACATCGAGGAAAAATGACATACACAATACAACCAATATACATGAGTGGCTATATTAACGGACAGGCTTTTTACTACGATTTAAAGTCTACTAGCGTAGGAAGTTCTTTACAAAACGTTGGAGATCTAGTTACAGCAGTCGACGGGTCTAAGACGTACTTGCACCGCACATACAAACGAGTGTGGGACTTGTCTTGGGAATACATATGCTACTCAGGGGGCCCGGCCTACCCACTAGCGACGGTTTTAAAATTACAGGAACTTTACACAAGTGCTGCTTACCCAAACACCCAGTTAGTGTTCGGTATGGACTCCCAAGATTTTTTAGTCCTTGTTGAGCCGAACTCATGGCAGTCTACGTTGGCCTCTCGCTCCGTAAGTCTGACCAACGTGCCATACTACAACGTTTCATTTAGGTTGGTAGAAGAATGAAATATCTACTAGGGTACCAAGTGTACTTGGCTCCACTGGGCCAAGACGTCGAAAAAGCGGAGTGGTTACTGCCTGCAAAAGCTATTGCAGCGGTAGACACAGAGCAGGGTGTTGAGATCGATCTTACCGCTGGTATTTCTTTAGGACGAACTGCTTTCCCGGTAGCTTCTGTCACGCTGGTCAAGTCTGTGGTACCGGCCACAGCTCCTACGTACAATTGGCGATTTGCTTCTGTAAAAATCTACGCGTCTGTTGATCAAATAACGTACAGTCCGGTATTTTCGGGATTTATCGAAGCCCGTTCAGAAGATTTAACTACGGTCACTTTTCGCTGTTCGGGGTTTATAAAATACCTCGAGTACTATCGGCAAGTTACTCCGTTGTGGAAAGACCATCCAGTAGCTACTCGAATTCCTGACCCAGAATATCCGGTCACAAGCGGGTGGGTTGGTTATGTAGAATCACAAAATCCGCAAACGTTAAGCGGATTTTACACCGGTACGCTTAACAAGATTTTTTGGACTTTAGGCGGCCGGCCTTACAAGTACAAACCGTATTTTGAGTTAACCCAGTACGTGCCTCGTTTTTACTATGATTGTGATGACGCTCCTATAGTACCGAGGTTTACTTGGCTAAACCAAGAAGACATTGCAGAAGATGCAGCGATGTTAGCAGCGGCCGCTGGCGGGCAAATTACGCAAGACACAAACGGTGTGGTGCAGTTCCTCAATCCGCATTCCTTTTCTAAAGAATTTTCCGGTCTTACCTTAACTGATCGGCATTTTTCTCAAATTACGGTGGCTGAAGAATCAGCAACTACCTTCGGCAAAGTAGTTGCTACGTTCACTCCTCGTTATTTAGGGGCTAATCGTTCTGTCTTTGAAGGCCCTATCGGTGTTTATCTTCCTTACAATCAGGAGTACACCCATGAGATCGAGCTGCAGCAGCCAGTGGAGCGCTTGACTAACCCTACGTACTACGCCAGCGGACTGTCTTACGGGGCAAGTGGAGTTTACTTTGGAATAGATGAGTACATCAACACGCGTGATTTTATCACCGCGGTGGACTACACTGGCGAAACTGCCAGTACTAACTTAAAGGTGCCTCGTATTTCTGATTTGTATTATCCACGGTACGTTTACAGCGGGCAGTCGTGGACTGTAGAGCAAGATCCTACACGGGTTCCTGCTCAGTACTTGAACGTAAAAGTTTTCAATAACGATCCTGCACGCGCGCTGTACTTAGCTCAAATAACTTTGTTTGGGGTGGCAGTAGAAGCTTCAGAACAGATCACGGTTAAGCGTGACATACCGATCCAATTTTCGGGGTTAGTTCAAGCCGGGGTAATTCCAAGCGGGTTTCGAGAAGTTACTATTTCTGAAAATCCCTATATACAGTCGCGCGAGCAAGTCAATCGAATGCTCGACGTGGTGACTTACCTACACAAGCGGCCTCGTCCTCAGCATACACTGGTTAATGTCGTGTACAACCCGTCACTTAAGCTGGGGGCGACTATTCGAATTATCAGCAGTTACTACGGCATTGATGGGTACTTTAAGATTGTGCGCCTTGCATCTAGAGGTGTAGGGGCCCTTGTTGATTTAACTTGTGTAGACGTAAGCGACATTTTGCCTAGGTCTGAATTTTTTATAATAGGGTCAGGTTACGCAGACTCTGATGTGCGTAGCTTGTCATGGTGATACTTTATGATATTCGCTTTGACTCCGCCTCCTCAACTACGTGAGGGGCAGGAACTATCTGCGCAAGATCTAAACAACTTAGCACAGAACGCTCTTTTTTTAGAGCAGGTTGCTAAAGGGCCGACTAAATTGTTTTTGGCTCATTGGCGGTTGGCACCTCCATATTTTCGGCTTCTTAACTACGACACTCGAGCGGGCGATATTGAGCAACTAACAGAAGATACAGCTGACGATCGTTACTTCATCGACCAAAACGTTCCAAACCTTGACGTATGGGAAGGTTCTTTTTTGTACCGACCCGGAATGCGGCGACTGAAGCTGGCGTTTCAAACATACCCGCTAAGAGAGCCAAAAACAGCTGACCAGCGGGAGTACCAATACCTAGACGGTATTGACCTATCACAGATAAATAGTACTTATTATCCCAGATCAAATCTATTTACTGATTCAGATATTAGTCTTTACATGGTGCTGCGCTATACAGATGTGCCTATCGATCGCTTGCTTAGGCAGTCTACTTTTCAGCCTTACGTGCGGCAATGGAGCTACAGCCGGTTAGATACGGCTACACAGCCGGGTACGCAGGTTGCTACGTACAAGTTTACTTCCGATTCCGGGCAGGCAATTGAAATTGGAACTCCTACCAGTGCTGAGTATTGGAAACCAAACTTTCCGCAATTGAGCAGTCAAGGGTATCACACGTATGAGCTTGATCTTGACTCGTTTGGGTTTGTGCCCGGAGAGGTTGTTACTCTTAAGTTTAAGTTAGGTAAGGCAAGAAACATCCGCTCTTGGGAAAATAAAGGTGTAACTTTTTATTTTAGTATGGTTTATGCTTACGTAGAGCGCGATTTAGTACCTACCGAGTGGCAGACTTTATCAACAGTCTCAGGCTTAGCAGATGTAGTGAAGCTGACGAATAACCAGCGTTATCTTGTGGACACGATGCGCAGATACGATTCTCCTCTAAGAGCCGCTCTTTGGGATCAGATTACCGCAAACGCTTCATATGCTTCAGCCTACAGCGCCTACAACGACGAGTGGAGGTCTTATTTAGAGCGGTTTGGTTTAGACACTGACGACGAGTTTTTAAAGCATTCTGTTTTTGCAGAAGAGGCGCGCTATTATTATCAAAAGCAATTTCAAAACAAAGATACGATACGAATAGCGTACAGCTTCACCGCAAATCCAGCCACGGCCGCGAGTATGCAGGTTGTTCTTCCTTACGAAGCCTCATCTCCGAACTCGTACAAAATCCCACGTAAAGTTAAAAGAGGCTCTGTAGATTTACGTCCATTTGCGAGCAACTTTCCGGAGTGGGACCAGACTCTTGTGTGGGCTCACGACTTTGCAGGAGGAAGTACGGCTGCTCTCCAAGCGGTCAACCAGCGACCTCCGCTAACTGCCGATCTTGCACAAACTGTTTACTCCGGTAGTTTTAATCTCGATTCCCAAGATTTGTCGACTTTACGTCTTCGTCGCGGATTTGTTCGGTTTTACGGCACTTACAGTTCTACTTACAGAATAGGGCGATCGTCAATTACTAGTCACTTCTTTGCAGGTTCGGGCCTGTACACCGGACTAGGTAACGGCTACCAAGCATTTCAGGTCTCTCAGCAGGCTCCTTCAGGCTTTTCAGTAGGTGACGGTATTTACTTAGGGCGCAACTCTAATGGTGGGTCGGAAGATTTTGGCGGTTTTTACTACACGCGCCCTTCAGTGCTTGACGGCGGTACCCCTTATTACTCGGCCACCTCGACAGCTCCTATAGGGTTGCGTTCAGATTTGTTCTTGGGTAACCGATACGTGCCCGGCGCCTATCTGTATTCGGACACTTTTAATTTTACATTCAGCAAGACAGCCTCTGATAAGTACGTTCCTTCGCTGTACATAAGTGCCATTTCAGGCCTGTACAATTCCGCACTGGGGGCAGTTCCGGAAGGTTACGCAAACCTCAGCGTACAAGTGAAAGAAAGTGCCAACACGGGGGTTAGCCCTAATACAACGATAGACTCGATGCTGAATTATACCAGCGCCTACAACAAGTCAAGCTACGTCAGCCTTTTTAGACTTGTAGAAGCCGCCGTTTTTAAATCGGACTACGTCACAGAGTCTGTTGAAAAACAACCTTCTTTTACAGCGATTGCGTACTCAGGGCTTCTTGCCAAAATTAACGCAATAAACACACGGCAGAACCAAGCCTACGCTGTCATTCAACAGGACGATGCGTTGCGACACACGCCTCTTTTCTGGTCTAAGCCTAAGAGCATGTACCGTCAGTACGAGGCTTCTTACGGCGGTTCAGGTAGAAATGACAATTTAACGTTTTCTGCGATAGACACTGACTTAGTCTATTTTTCTCAGACGCGGCAAGCAGATTATCTAGTCGTTCGGGGTAGAAACGTCACGCTAGGCTGGGGAGGTTTTCAAGATATTTACCGAGATAACCCGAAAGGATTTTTTCCGGGTGACCTTAAATTTACCTTTGCCGAAGAGCAGTCGATTGTAGGACAGGATCTGCAAACAGTAGTGATTGGACTCGATTCGCTAAAAAGCTTACACTACGGTCAGCGGTACTTTATCAAAGGTACTGTATACTACGCCGCTGAAACTATGGAGCTGCCATAATGTCCAAGAAAAAGTCTTTACTGCGCCTAGACGCGGTAGTTGAGCGCAGCGCTCAATATCCCGACATTAACGAATTTTTAAAAGATAGTCAGTACGATTATCAGTCTAGTAATTATATGGACAATCAGTCAACAGCGCGGTTGACGTTGCTGTTGGACCGCGCACTGCAAGTTCAAGTAGATACCATAGTTGTGGCTGGTTTTGTCCAGCAGTTTTACTTAACCTCCGCTGGTTTTTACGGATACAATCCGGATGTAGAGGCTTTAGGTCGTGTTGTCTTGACGCTTCCAACTTTCCCCGGGTTTTCAAAAGAGTTTAGCCGTGACGGTCTTGACTACCGGTTCAATACTTTTACAGGCGACTTGGCGGGGTTAAACGATACTTTAACGAATTACCGGCTTTCTGTCTCTAATCGAGGGGTAGCTCAAATACTTACTCACGTTTTTGATCAATCAGCTGAGTTGGCTTTTGATCAGTTCGGCGTAGCTGCTGACGAGACTGTGACTTACACGCCTGAAGCTCTTCTAGAGTATGTCCAAACCAACCTTTACTCTGTAAGCATACCGGTCTTATTTACATACTACTACTACAACTCTGACAACCCTGCGTTTGCAATAAGTGCTTCTTTTTCTCTAAAAGACATATTGAACTACTTGCGAGAAGACTTTGCCCCTTCTGATGTAGGGTTTTTAATTCCCGGAGACGAAACCCGCTTTGTCTTGTCTGTTCGAGCTCAGCGGCCTGTTCTGTTGACACTGACCGTTTCAGTAAGCGGCAAGCAGGCACAACAACAATTAGTTATAAATCCAGAGCCTGAAATTCAAAAACTCACAGTAAACGCTGGTTACGCGCTGCTGTACCAAGACCTGATCACGGCTACTAAAATCGGGGACTTTCCACAAATATTAGTTTCTTATACTTACCGTCCGCTAGGGTACTCTGCCGACGTTGTAGATCCTGTGTATGTTTTGCCTGTACTAGCGGCAACAACCGCGTTTCCAATAATTGGGGAATCGTGGTTTTTTGGAAATTACCCTACTATATTTGACGTTCCTGCTGAAGAAGGCTGGCTTCAGTTTTCTGTGACGTTCTCTTCAAAAGCGCAGCTGAACGTGCAGCATGCGCTTGTTCGAGTAGATCCGGGCCTTGACAACCCCATAGATAAAGTAATGCCAGTTACGGGACAGGGAGTTAGCGACGCGGCCTACAGAAATGAAGCTGCTGAGTTAACTGTATCGCTAACGCCCGTCATTTCTGGGTCGTACGCGCACGATCGCGCTTTTGTCACCACGCTGTCTAACACAAACCGGGTTATACGGAACACGCGTTACTCTACGCAGACAGGTCCTAACGGACTTTCCATTTCCGCGGCGCGGTTAGTTACAAACGTCAACCAAGTAAGCAACGAGTATGACACTTTAGAGCGTCTTGCGCCTGTAGAAGCCGTAACTACTCAAGCCAGCTTGACAGAAATAGGGTTTTTGAAAGGAATCTACACTTACAGGCTAATGGTTAAGTGGCCTAATTATCCACAAGGTAGTGTTCTCTGGCCGTTTTTGACAACGACCCGCGTTCAAGTAGCTTTGCTTGACGCTGTGCTGCGTAAAGTAGCACAGTTTTCTGCTCAAAAGCCGCCAACGGAGATTTACAGTCCAGCCGCAATCATTACTAATCCTTTGCGAGTTAGCTACGCTGCGGAATACGCGGATGCCTCGACCAAAAGATGGTTTCCTAAGTACCCTTCAGTTTTTGTAAACGGCTCTAACAAGGTGACTCCTAAGAAGTTGAGTTTTTCATACCCTAGTTTATTGGCGTCACTTCCAAGCGGCGTGCTTTCTGCAGATTACGCGGCCGCGCAAGAAGTGCCTATTAAGCTGTCTAAGCAGACAGTTCAGTTAAGTAATCAGCTGATCACTACAGAAGGGCTTCTTTTCCAAGCATCGACGTCTTTTTTCACTACTTTATTCTTTAAAAAGTTTGTTCCAAGCTATGAGCACTACGGTTACCTACTAGACCAATCCCTAGTGGCGGTCTCAAAAAAAGTGGGCAAGTCTGTAGTTTTTTATAGTCAGCGTACTTCTCCTCCGTACTTAGCAGCGTTTGACCCGGGAGGGTTTACGAGCACGCGAGTGGGGTACCCAAAGACGCAGGTTAATCGATTCGTAAGTAAAGACGTTTTTTCGGCGCTAGTGCGTCGACTTACTGGTGACTCCGCTAGTAAAAAAATTACGGCGACTATTTATCTTGTTACTGGTTTACATCCGGTGCTCGATGCTAAAAAACAAGTATTGCACTACGAAATCAAGTACGATGCCGACTATAAAATAATTCCGGGCTTAATTTTTAGCATTACAGGAGCGTGGGTATGACAGATTCTTATTTTCAGGATCTAGCGGGTACTAACGGTGACTACTACTACGTTGATTCGTCTACGCGGCGCGTAGTTCAATGGCCGCTGGCACTAAGCTGGCCGGCTACCTCAGGATCAACTGATCCCTCGGTACTTTACAACGACAATCCAGCAGAGTTCTTTGTGTACAGCGGCGGGCTAAACACTACAGCTGTGTTTATTAACCGCGTAGAGCGCATAGGAAGCGTCTCTGTAAATCTGCTTAGCGGGTCTGGTGTCCAGTTGGGTGTTCTAGTCGGAGAGTCGTTGAACGACCCTCTTCCTAATTTTTATGGAAGTCCGTATACAACCTCAGGAACTTCAGGGTTTGACGAGCTCTACTTTGCTACTGAATATTTAGAAGCACCCGCTGACTATCTGCAGTATCTAGTGACACTACCATCGCCGGGAAACTATAACATAGTTTTCCCACGCGCGGTTGTCAACAACGCGTTCACTGTTGTGCACTCTGGTTTAGGGGAGTATACTATTTCGCAAGTGCTGCCGCGAAGAAGCACGGGTACGTTTGATCTAGAAGTCAACGCTATTAAAGCGTATCACGTGTCGGCCGACTTGATCAACACTATCGCGTTGCAAGTCAGCGACAGCATCGTCGTAAGCCCTGATATTCCGGATAAAAGTATTACCGGTGATAAAATTTTGGACGGTACAGTGTCTGGAGTATTGATAACGCCGGGCACAATCACCTCAAATGAAATTGCCGCTAATACTATTACAGCGTTTAATCTTAACGTAGACCAGCTAGACGCAGTAGCCGCTAATATGGGTAACTTGGTAATCAACAGCGGGATAAGCATCGCAGATAACGGGTATATCTGGGCGGGCACTGGAACTGCTACAAGCCCGGATTCAGGCCTGAAAATTTATTCTGATGGCGCCTCTTCAAAGCTAACGGCTTACGGAGATGGCTTACCGCAATTAGAGATTAGCGCATCAGGTAGTTTGTTTACGTACCCTAGCGGGTTTGTAACATTAAATCGAGAAGGCCTCACGTTGACCACAACCTTTTCGGGAACGGCGCCGCTTAGCTCTTCGTTTAATGGTTTTTTTGGATTAAAAGACCCTTTGACTACTGAAGTAGAAACTGAAGGTATTCTAAAATACAAAGGAGCACAAGGGCAGCTAAGTTCGATTTTGTACACAGCGGACATTCCAAATGAGGGGTTGTACACAGCATTTCAGACTGGTATTGTTGATAATACTCTTTATCCTCAAAAAAGTACTACCGATCTAATTACGGCGGGCCACCAAAGTAGCGTGTTGTTGCAGGCAAGCACTCCTAGTGGTTTTGCCACCATCTCACTGACTGCCTCAGGGGAGACTAGCCAAGCCTCACACTTTGCCAACACGTCTGCTTTTTATGGGGCGGTCTACTATAATGCGGCTACAGACCCGATTTTTACTTTAGGTAATCAGTTTGGGTACGGTACTGAGTTTAGTCAGTTTTCACCAGCTACTCCTGACTTAGGCGAAATTGCAGGTACTGTGCAAGTAGATTCGCAGTTTTTCGGTTATCCTAAAAAATCGTTTGTGTTCACAAGACGCGACTTTTCTTTTGAACAACTTGCGCTAGTGAGCATCAACGGTGAGGAGATGGCGGTCAATGTCCCAATCCAACTGGCCAGTACAGTTTCAGGGTTACCGCCTCAACCAAACTTACTAAGCAATGGAAACTTTATTAACAACTCTTCAGCAGGGTACGGAGCACTGCCGGACGATTGGTTCCAAGATAATTTCACGGAGCTACTAGGCGGTGGATTTATCACAGCAGACTACAGCGGGATCAAGGAACTAGACAACAACTTTGAGTTACGCGCTAATTGGTATTTAAACGAATCCAGCGGAAACGCTGTGGACTATTCAGGCACTTCCAAAACAGCCACACAAACAGGCACTGTACCACGTAGTCAAAAAAGTCCTATGGCCTATTCCCCAACTTTTGACGCTACCGCTAACTATTTTACCTACACGGACAGTGGTCAGGTCATGAACAACAGTAACGGTTTCGTTATGTCAGCGGTCGTTCAAGTTACTTCGGCGCCCACCTCGGGGGGTAATCAACAAAGCTTTTGCGGATTTTACGATACAAACAACAATGAAACTAGTTTTGGTGTGCAGGGTAACAGTGGCTATAGCTACTTTTACTTTCAGCTTAAACTGCCTTCTGGGCAAGGGGTCATTACCGTAACTCACCCCCACTTAGTTCAATTAGGTAAGTGGTATCATATAGTAGCTCAGTACGTAAAAGATCCCGGAGTAAACCGTCTAGTGCTGTGGGTTAATGGTACAAAAGCTTACGTTGATAACGGGGCTACTGGTAGATCAGCCACTACTTCTAACGTCTTCGGTATTGGATGTGCCGGGAATGGAAATCAACTATTTAGCGGTAGAGTAAACGCTTTAACATGGTGGTCTGATAAAAGTGTTAATTACCTTTCCACTAAAGCGGTTAGACAGATGTTTGCCAAGCTTATTTACTCAGGCCTAAAAGTTGTCCCGCTTGCAGAAGTCGACGCCATGATTTTTCAAGACGCGAGTTTTAAAAATCTCGATAACTTTAGAGGTAAGTACATAAGATTTTCAGCTGAGGTCTATTTAGAAAATTCGTCAAACTCGGCATACTGCTCTATAGAAACAAATACAGAGACTATTACAGGAGATGCTACATCGACAACAGGGGAGTGGGTGCAGATTTCTACAGTTAGTTACATTGACCCATCTGAAACTTCTATACGGTTTGCAGTGAACTTTACGGGGCCGTCTAGCAGTATATGGGTACGCCGGTGCTACGCAATGGTAGTTGGGGAACGAGCGGGTGATTATAACTTAATGGGCCAAACAGGCTCTGCTAGGTATATAGCCGGGTATGACCATGCTAAAGAAGACTGGCAAAGGTTTCCAAGTCTGCTAACTTTAGATTACCCCATTTACCACAACATACCCTACCTGTTTGAGGAAAACCGCTGGTACTCTCTAGACACGACCAACCACCAAATTTCAGGGGGCACTTCTGCTATAATAACCTCAACGGTTTTTTCTTGGGCGGGTAATAAAGTGTCTTACGCCTCTGAACTGTTGCAGTTAACTTCAAATCAAACCTATTTTTGGGTATTCCCCCCTATACGCCACTCTACAGTAGTCAGCATGTACAGCGCTGCGCATTGTAACGTAGTTATTGGAGGCACAGCACAAGCGGACATTGGACTAGTTCGTTTCACCACCACTAACGAGTACTGGGTACTTTACCCGCGGTTTAACTTACTAAGCTGGAGTTCTAGCGGTGCTAAAGCGGTAAGAATTCCATTCTTCACATACATGTGTGACATGATTGAGGAGGTAGAATGATTTATCAATTCCAAAACCCGGAATGCCTTGATTTTACTCTGCCAGAGTCTGAGCGATTTTCTGCAAGACGTTTAGAACTCAAAGCCCTTCGTATGGGTATTTTATCAAAAACCGACTGGACACAACTCCCCGATGTAGACCTCACGCCAGAACAAGTTCTTGAGTGTCGTAACTACCGCGACTTTATCCGCAGAATACCCGAAGTATTTCCAGACTTAGACAACGTAGTTTTACCAGATCCGCCAAGTTACCTTATTATTTGACACCCGTTCTAAATTCCACTACAATAGGAGAGATATGATTACACTAGCCACAAACTTAGATTTTTTAATAGAGCCTGTTCGCCTGCGCCTTGGCGATAACGAGGGCCTAGTTTACAGTGATGCCCTCGTCCGCACCTCGTTAACCTCCGCGATTAAGTTTTTACAAAAACGCTGGAAAAGCAAGTATCAGATCGTTTCTCAGGATACGTACACTGGTGACGTAGTTGACGGGGCAGAGCGCGCTAACACAGTTGACGGGGTGGCCCTGATACCTGCGGGGCTCTCTATCGGCAGTGCGTTTCGTAACCCGTTTTTAGAATTTACTCAGCCGTATCCGCCGGTGCTGGAGCAGAACGATGAGGACGCCGTCGTGATAGCGGCCGCTTATTTGATTTATCTGGCTAAGCTAACCGGTAGCTCTGACAGTTACTACTCTTGGTCTACTGAAGACATTCGGTACACTAACACTGAGTCAGCTAAGTCGGCTCGGCTAGTTATGGAGCTCTTTAAAGATGAGCTCGACACTTTATTTAAGACACGTATAGCGCAGCCTGTTGCAAGCAGACAGCCGCTAAATGTGATAATTGGAACGAAAGTTTATTAAGGAGTTTTTATGGAAAAGCAAAAGATGCTTTACGTCGGCGACTTCCCAATTCAGACTGGTTTTGGTGTGGTTAGTACTAACCTAATTAAGCACTTTAAGGAAGTCTACGAGGTGCACGTGCTCGGTGTGAACTACCAAGGTGATTACAATCCGTTGTGTGAGGGTCTAAAAGTTTACCCGGCACTGGCTGCGGGCGACATTTGGGGTCTTAGTCGGATTAACGATTTGATTGTAGCAATCAAGCCGGACATTGTGTTTGTTCTTAATGACGCGTGGATTTGTATGCAGTATGCAGAGCAATTTACACAACTACGCGAGCAGCTGCCTGACATAAAGTATGTCGCCTATACGCCAATTGACGCGGAAAACGTCAAAAAGGAGTTTGTAGAGGGTTTGCAGGCTTACGACGCTGTTGTGACGTATACTGAGTTCGGGGCCGAGCAGTTGCGAAAAACGGGAATAGAGTTGGAAAATTTGCGAGTTATTCCTCACGGTGTTGACACTGCTGCGTTTAAGCCCCTGCCCAAGAAAGAAGTGCGCGGCAAGATGAACATGACAGATGACACCTACTGCGTTTTGTGTCTACAGCGTAACCAACCAAGAAAGCGCATTGACCTCACTATGTTTTACTTTGCTGAGTGGGTTAAGCGTTACGATTTGCCACCCAACGTAAAATTTTATTACCACGGCGCTTTGCAGGACTTTGGAATTGATGTTGTGCAGTGGGCTGAGTATCTAGGGATTGCTGACCGCTTGGCGATCAGCTCTCCAAACATCCGCCCGGATAAGGGATTGACCACTGAACAGCTAAACTGGGTATACAACTCAGCCGATGTGTTTTTTACCACAACTATGGCAGAAGGTTGGTGCTTGCCTGTAGCGGAAGCAATGGCTACTGGATTGCCGGTGATTATCCCTCGTCACTCAGCTTTGGCAGAGTGGCCAGAAGATCATTGTGAGTATATGGAGGTTTACCCAATTCCTTGGCTCACCGACCGAGGATTGAACACGGTTCATCACATCACTGAAATGGAAAGCGCGATTGCGGCACTGCACCGACTGTACACTGATGACATGCACCGAAAACAACTTGGAGAAGCTGGGCACGTCCACATGCAGAATCCTAAGTTTAACTGGGCAACTATTGCACAGGACTTTATGGAGATTTTTAATGAAGTCGACGATTAACGGAATTACTCAAAAGTATATCAAATTCGTCTTGACACGCTTGGAAGAGCATGGTATATTCAATCCCGTAGTCCGAAAAGTTGTAATCGACGGGCTGAATGCGATGGCGAGAGAGATTGCTCGCCAAAAGGAGTAACTGGTATGTTTGATGCAATGTTGAAGCAGGCCGAGAATTTGCGCGGTGCAGGTAGTGCGGTTGGTGGTTCTTTGCCCTTTTTGGATCTGCGTGAAGGCAGTCGCCGTATCCGTTTGTTGCCCAGCTTGGGAGTTCCAGAGATGCCTCGTATGGGTCCTGTAGTCTTGGAGGCGTGGTTGACTCTGAAGCGCGGTGACAAAGAAATTCGTCGGCCGGTGTTTGTAAACGAGCGCACTCGTCAGCTTTTGCCTCCAGCAGTAGCTGAGTCGGTTAAGTTGCAGGCGTTTATTAACGTGTTCGACAAGACGTTTGTGGTTCGGCGCGAGAACGGGGTGATTTACCCCAACGCTATGAACCAATACGTTGTCGAGGGTAAGCAGTTGACTGAGTCGCCTGAGCGTCGTAATGAGGTGGTTGTTCTTAAGGGATCGGTCAGTCAGCGTGGCGGTCGCGGCTTGTTCAATGACTTGGACGACTTGAGCCGTACTACTTTTGACGAAGAGACCGGTAACCTTATTCCATTGTCTATGATTGACCTTCAAATCAAGACTGCAGGTCAGGGTTTGTTGACTCGTCGAACAATCACCGTGTACGCCGCAGACCGCACTCCGCTTCCTGAGGCAGTTGTGTACGGTCAGTACTACGATTTGTTTGAGTACTGCAAGCCTTGGCCAGCTGAGGCGCTCAGTGCCGTACTCGCCGGTGGGGATTATGATGCCGTGGTCAAAGAACACGGTATTCTGACCGCTCCTACGTTGATTGCCGCGGCTAAGCCCGGAGCAGCAGCAGCAGTTGTCAAGGCTGTAGCAGTAGACGAATTGTTTTAGTCCGGCTAGAGTGGCGGCGGGGTATATCTCCGCCGCCGTCTCTTTTTTTTTGGAGGTTTTATGTCGCGAGGATACAAGACAGACTGCCCTGCGTGCGGGGGCCATAATCTTTATGTTACCCCCGACAATGGGGTAGAATACTGCTTTAACTGCGGCTACTCTAAAGGAAACCGCAGCTCGGATAACCAAACTGTATTGATGGTCTCGGAGCGCCTAGAGGAAATTCGAGACTACTATCAACGACTAGCCGCTTACTATCACGCCTGTATAACGCCAGAGGTACGCAATTACCTCCACAGACGGGGGCTGACTGATGAGATAATTCAGCAAAACCAGCTAGGATACTGCCCTGCAGGGGTTCATCCTATATATGAAGACTCAGTGGCTAGAGAAGCCGGGGTCGCTACTTCTGGCGGAGCTTCGGTACTAGCCGGCCGAGTGATCTTCCCTTACCGCGCAGGTGGTCAGACTGTTGACTTGCGGGGTCGGGCACTTTCTCCAGAAGAGGAAGTGAAGTACAAGGGTCCGTACGGGCGCGCCCCTTACAGAGGCGCTGACGAGTGGCCTTATCTACCTGAGCAGGTTCTGCAAACAACCCAAGAGACTGTGGTAGTCACAGAGGGTGAGCTGAAGGCTCTTGTGTGTGCGGCTCACGGTATTCCGGCTATGGCTTTGCCGGGCATTAACAGCTGGAAGTGGCGAATGCGGTCCTTGTTTGCGGCCAAGCGTCGCGTGATTGTGTTCGATAGCCAGAAGGAGGCAGCCGTTGCCGAGCAGGTGTACAGCGCGGTTGACTCTCTTGCGTTCCGCTTGACGGAAAGTCACGTTCTCTTTTTACCTCTTCATGGGGACAAAACGGACGTAGACGGTTTTATTTTGACAAACGGCCCTGAATCGTTTAGGATGTGGTTGGACTACTCGTTGCCCTATGAACGATGGGCGACATTGATGAGGAGAAATTCGTATGTACCACGATGAAGCTGCTGAGTGGCGGTTACTGACGTCGTTTCGTGCTGACCCCGATTTGATGCACGGAGTCAGTGCCGCGATCTTCACAGAGGAGCGCGCTCACTTTTTTGGTGTACTCAAGGAAGCGTATGTACGCTACGGTGAGCTGTCTTTTGAGGTTCTGCGCTTGGCGTTTAACGGGAAGATTCCGGCGGAGTTGCTGGTCCCAGCTGTTGCAACGCCAAAAGCATTGCATGAGGAGCTTGCTCTCATGGCTCGACGGCGTCAGCTTAAGCAGGCCGCGGAGGCGCTAGCTGCAGAGGCTGAGCGCTACCTTCCTGACGAAAAGCGCATTACAACGGTGCTTGACTTTGACCCGGTAAGTCCGCAGCACGACTCTACTCTTTTACCCGGCGCTCAGCGTATGCTGGGAGATCTGGGCAAGAAGGTGGACGGTAGTTACCAGTTTATTCGGACAGGCATTCGTTTTTTAGACTCTTTGCTTGGGGGCGAGTGGTTGCCCAAGACGCTCAACATTATTATGGCGAAGCCCGGCACCGGAAAGACGGCGTTGGTTGGTCAGTCGATGCTGGAGATGGCCCGACTGTACAAGACACGAAGCCTGTTCTTTTCTCTTGAGATGTCCAAGGAACAGCTTATTAGCCGGTGGGTCGCTTACCTTTTGGAGCTTGACGCAACCTCGATTCAGTTCGGCAAGGTGGACAAAGCTGCGGCTCAGAGAATCGAAGAGGCTGTGATCTATTTGCAGACACTGCCTATGTTCGTCATTGACGACCCGACTATTTCGCTGGAGACGATCCGCAAAGAGGTTATGGCCGCGGCTCGTAACGGCTGCCGCGTTGTCTTTTTGGATTATCTTCAGATAGTCCGTCATCATGTCAATGGCAACCGCAATCAAGACTTGGGTGAGGTGGCCGTCATTTTGAAAGAGATAGCTAAAGAACACAACATCGCGATTGTGTTGCTTTCTCAAATGAACAAAGTCGGTGAGGGACTTGATGCCATCCGTGACTCTGGGGAGGTTTCGCAGGTGGCTGATACAGTGATCGAGATGTCCCCAATTGACGAGTTCCCGGACAGTGCGGGAAACCGTGCAGTTAACTTGCGATTTCATAAAAATAGGAACGGCAAGCTTGCCGTTAGTACGGTGATTTTTCATGGCCCAACGCAAAAATTTACCTCCAGTCAGTAAGCCAATAACCTCTCCAGAGCAATTTGAGCAGCTGAAGAAGGAGAAGAGAGACCGAAATCGGCTAAACAAGCAACGCGCTAAAGCAATGGAGCGGCGCGTTGCGAAGTTTCTTAACGGGGATCGTACACCACTTTCTGGTGCCGGGGCAGCTAAAGGGGACGTCATGGTTCCGTTTGAAAACCGCCCCGGCCGCTTTCTTATCGAGTGCAAGCTTACGGAGCAGTATCACGCCGATCAGCCCTGTCTGAAAGTAAGCAAAGCTTGGCTTAAAAAAATTCAGACGGAAGCAGAGCAGATGCGCGCTTTGTTTGGGGCTTTAGTGGTACACTACCACAACCATACTCCAGATTTTGTGCTCGTGCGCTTGAGCGACATTGCTAAAGTGCACTCGGTCACTGACCTAAAGCTGCACACGCGGGTTGATCTGAATCGACCTACTTCCAAGAGTTTCCCGCTTTATCGGAAGACCGCCGCACTTTCTGAGCAAGGCCCTATTGCAGTAACTGTTGATTACGTGGTATACTTGCTCATGACTCTCGCAGATTTTAAGGAGATGGTCAATGGCTAAAGTAGATAAGAAGCCGTTTGCTGAGTTACTCGGTAACGTTGTTCAGGTCGACCTTTTAGGCATCCACCAGTTTGTGGCTCGGTTAACCGACGTGCGGCCTCAGTCGGTTACCGGGTTACCTAATCCCCCCGACAAACGAGAAGCGGCTGAGACCGGTAAGAGGTATACTCCTCCGCTTCTTGCTCTGGAGTTCGAAGATCACGCACCAGTTTGTCTAGTTATTGAGGACTTCCGTTTAGTAGCTGTGCCGCGCGGGGTGGCTTATGTTACGGAAGATTTACAGAAAGTGACTGTGAGGATTTACGATGAACCTAGTATCTGATTTGCGCGGTGTAGAGGCTTCCTTAGCTGAGCTGCAGGCTGCTCCGATTCTGTACATTGACACAGAAACCACCGGTCTTGACCCGTACTCGATGCGGTGGCTTCTGCTGCAAATCGCGACAGAACGTACAACCTACGTGTATGACTTCACTAAGATGGATGACGGCATGTTCAAAGACAGTGTAAAGACTTTATCGACAGTGTTGGACGACACGCGGATTATTAAAGTTTTACACAACGCCACTTTCGACGTGAAGGTCATCTTTCATTTTTCTGGCGTGCTGTTAGCGAATGTTCATGACACCATGGTCACGGAAAGTTTATTGGTCGCTGGAAAGAACGAGCGCGTCAGTTTGCAGGCTGTAGTTAAGCGTTACTTCGACGAAGACATGGATAAGACGGTAAGGGCCCAGTTCACAGACGGGTTTACTGTGATCACGCAGGAGCAGCTCGAGTACGCCGCTAATGACGTTGATTACTTGCGCCGGCTGTATCCGCTTCAGCAGGCGGCGGTACAGCAGTACAAGTTAGACAGAGTCTACCGCTTAGAGATGGACCTTGTGCCAGTAGTGGCTATGATGGAGTACTACGGCATGCCATTCGATGCGACGCACCTAGCAGGGCTTGAGCCTAAGCTCCAAGACGTCATTACTCGCGCTGACCTTTCGATACAGCAGCTGGTGGCTGAGGCTAACCTTGCCGAGTATCTCGTGGTTAGTAAAGACGGGTTGAGCACGGTGAACACCTCGTCGACTAAGCAGATGCTGCGAGTGCTTCGAGGTTTGGGTATTGACGTGGACAACCTGAATGCGCGCACTCTGACAGAGTGGGACTTTAAGAATCGTAAGACAGCCGCAGACTACAGTCTCGAAGAGTTGGTCACCGACAGTGACCTGCTAGAGTCTGTCGATGTGTTTGGCCGATACGAGAATCAGATGCTGCGTCTGTACGCATTTATGGTAGGGGCTAAGAAACTTCATTCTACGTACGTCGTGGGCCTGCAGCAGATGCAGAATCCGGTAACCAGCCGAATTCACTGCACATTTCGGCAAATAGGGGCGGCTACGGGTCGCTTTAGCAGTTCTGCTCCGAATTTGCAGAACATCCCGTCTGATCAGAAGATGAAGAGTTTGAATATCGACGATTCGATTCGCCATGCGTTTAAGGTAGCTAAAGAAAATCGCCGCTTGATCATCGCGGACTATTCAACTATTGAGTTGGTTATCATTGCGGATGCTAGCGGTGATGAAGGATTGATAGCAAACCTTGAAGACTTGCACACATACGTAGCAAAACGGGTACTAGGTGTGCAGGACATTACAAACGACAATAAGAAGAAACACCCGTACAAGATCTGGCGCGACGTGGCCAAGATGGTTAACTACTCTATTGCGTACTCGGTAGGTCCGGATAGTCTTGCCAAGCAGATGACTATTCAGTTAGGCCCTATTGGCCAGAAAGTGAGCACTAAGCAGGCAGAAACGTACATTGACAACTGGCACTCGTTATTTCCGATGGCGACTGACTGGCTTCGTGCTAGCTCTCGTTCTGTGGTAGTTAACGGGTATGTCGCAGACAGCTACGGGCGGCGTCGTTGGTGGGACACCAGCGAGTTTTACAAGCCATGGTTAAAGGCGGCAGCAGAGCGGGAGGGGGCCAACTTTCCAATTCAAGCCCTGTCCGCAACGATGGTAAAGTTGGCGTTGGTCAAGACTTTTAAGCGCCTTGAGCGAAAACGCGCCGTAATCGTGTCTACGGTTCACGACGAGATTATTGTCGAGTCTACCGAGTTGTACGCTCCGGAGGCATGTGCTATACTTAAGGAAGCAATGGAGGAGGCGGCACAAGAGGTGCTTCCGCGGTTGGGCAGCAGCGTAATAGTAGAGCCCGCCATTAGCATGAGGTACGATAAATGAAATTTGATTTTACGGGTATGTCTTTTGGCGACGATCCTGTCGAGTACAAGCTCTACAAGTCAAGTGTTGAGTCGCTTAATCAAGCACTGGGGGGAGGCATTCGCGGGGGACTGCTTGTGCAGTTCCTCGCCGACCCCGGGCACGGTAAGACCACACTAGCTCTGGACTTTGTAGCTCAAGCTCAGCACACTGCGACTGTGATTGACATTCCCGCGGGTAAGTCAACGCGCCAGATTAACGCTCTGTTCGTTGACTTGGAGCGTACGTTCGATCCGGCATACGCTGAAGCGATTGGCGTTGACTTGTCAAAGCTGCTTGTGTATAAGCCTGCTGTAGTGGAACAGGCTCTGCCCCAAATAGAGCACATGCTCAAGCAAGGTTTGCAAGTAGTGGTTTTCGACTCAGTCCCTGCAATGGTCACGAAGGACGAATTTGAAAAAGAGATCACTGATCCAGAGCGAATGGCTGGCAGTGCTGGGCTGTTAAGCCGCTGGCTACGCCGATTGGTGGGATTAGTAGATACTGCTCAAACTTTGTTTATTTTCGTAAACCAGTATCGTGCGAATATCTCGCCGATGGCACGGACAATGAAGAAGCCGTACGGCCCTTACAGCCTGCGCTACAGTTCCGGAGTGATTATTGAGCTAGTCCGGATTAAAACAGAAGAGTCTTTGATTACTATCCAAGCGACGGTGTCCAAGAGTAAGCAAGGCGTGACGGGTAATCGAGTTGAGTACATGATGCGACAAGGACAAGGCTTGGCCGCTGATCTAGACCTGCTAACCCTAGCCTTAGAGGCGGGGGTGGTCAAAAAAGCAGGCTCTTGGTATCAGTTCGGAGAACAAAAAGCGCAGGGCTTGCAGAATGCCGCAGATACGTTTGATCTGGCACAGATTCGTACTTTGCTACAGGGAGGCAACAATGAGTGATTTAGACAACTGGGTAAAGAACGCGCCTGACTACTACGATGTTACGCGCGCGTATGCTGCTTACGGAAAGTTAAAGCAGTTGATTATTCAGAAAGAGCGGGAAATCGAACGAGTAGCCGAGCAGGTAGCAGTCGAAGAGGACAAGCCGCGCAGCAACGCGGCTCGTTCGCGAAAGATTGCAGGGTCTGCTGCGTTGCTGGATGAGCTTAGTGAGCTTAAAGCTGAGTTTGCTATGCAAGAGGCTTACGTAAAAAGCTTGGAGTTTCAAAAGTCAATGTTTGCGTCGGCCGCCTACACAATCAAGCTTCGCTACGAAGCTCCGTTAGGAGAAAACGTATGACCGACTTACCAAACTTTAGCGCTTCGCGGATTAACCTGTACCGTACTTGTGCACGCATGTACCGCTACCAGTATGTGGACGAAGTCCCCGGCAACACGCATGCGTATACAGTGATGGGTAGCGCGCTGCACTCGGCGATCGAAAATTACTACCTGCACGAGAAGAACCCCGCAGGGACTTTTAGTGCACGGTTTAACGAGGGCGTAGGTCAAGCGATGGACCGGGCGCAGCTAGTGGGCACGCATCTTGTGAGCAAAGCTGCTGTGCTAGGGCAAGAAATTCTCGCTAACATAAAGTGGTGGGAGATTCGGCCTACCGACATCGAAGTAGGGTTTTCGCTGCCGTTTCCAACGAAAAACCCGCGAGTACTGATGCGAGGGTTTATAGACATGATTACTGAAGAGGAGTGGGTGATTGACCACAAAAGCACCTCGAAAAAGCCTACTAAGGCGGCCTTGGCGGTTAACCCTCAGCTGATTATCTACTGCTGGGCATACCGAGAGGTGAGAGGTCACCTACCTACTGCTGTATACTGGCATCACTTACGTACTCAGGAAATGCTTGAAGCCGAGGTACTGGTCGACTTTGAGGATAAGTTACGAAATCTAGAGGAGGAACTAGTGCGGATTTTAGAAGACAAGGAGTACCCAAAAATCGAACGTGGTTATTTTTGTAATACTCTTTGTGCGCATACTGACCGCTGCTGGCCGCAACATGACTATGGAAATACGCTTATTGATGAGGGAGCTATTGCGCGACTTTGGAAATGACCGGCTCGACATCGATACAACTTTAACGATTGCTGACTCGCTCCGTGATAATCAACACTTTATTGCTGATTATCACCGGAGCGGCTTTTCGTTTTTGCTTTCTTGGTGTGCCGGGTATTCAGCCGCGGAAATTGCCGCTAGCTACGGAGAATCTTTAGAAACCGTAAGAAGCTCTCTACGATTCAGTTTTGAGTTGTTGGGGCGTAGGCTTCAAGTACACGACGGGATCGTGCTGCACCGAATACCTCCACAGCTACACCCAGTAGCTAAATCTATTTTTCGCGCATATTATGAAACGTTTACCGAATTACGGGAACATTCAACTAAGGAGGAAGAATTGTTATGAAGAACATGGACGTAACAGTCAAATACGACCCTGACGAGCAGTTGGTTTCTATTGAGGGAGCTCGTTGGTGGAACGCGGGGCATATTTTCTTTGTAGAGCGAGTAGACCCGTGGAGTAAAGAAGCCGCGCAAAAAGCGGTACGCGAGTATATGGAAAAACTTTTAGAGGAGGTGAACGGTGAAGGGTCTGTACTTTAGTAATGGCCGCTACGGGATACGCGTATGGGATCCGGTCAACAAACGCTACGAGCATAAAGGACGGTTCGCTACTCGAGAAGACGCTGAGGCAGCTTTGCAAGGTCTGCAGGCTGCCGAAGGTCCGACTATTCGCGGAGTCACCGCAAGCACTTACTCTGCTGACTACGCAGACTCGCTGTGGACAGCGGCGGCTAAGAGGTTTGAGATTACTCGGCAAACTCATGTTGAGAAGACTCGCCAGCAGATTGATCTCGGCAACAAACCGACAGCCATCGCGTGGCTGTCTGACTTGCATCTGGGGAGTAGCGGCACGGACTACGCCGCGATCTGGGAAGACACACAAACTATCGTAAACACTCCGGGCATGTATGCCGCGTTTCACGGCGATGGTATAGACAACTGGGTAGTCGGGAAACTGCAAGCCATCCAACGAGGGCAGGCTGTCAACCACTCGGAGGAAGTTGCAATGTTTCGTCGATGGGTTGAGCTGATTCATGAAAAGCTGCTACTCGTCGTTTCGGGTAACCACGACAACTGGACCAAGAAGATGGCCGGGTTAGATATTCTACCCACGCTGCTTGGAGAAACGCAAGTACTGTACGATCCTTATGAAGTGCGCGTTAATCTTACTTGCGGCGACGGTAGTTGGGATGTACTAGTCCGCCACCAGTGGAAATGGTCGAGCATATTTAACCCTACTCATGGAATTGAAGTAGGGTACGATCGTATGTCTGATCAGTTCGACATCGGGGTGGGTGGGCACACGCACATCGGTACGCTTATTCGACCGTTCTTTCGCCACCGTCGAGAGCGATTGGCCGTCCTTACTGGGGCGTATAAGCGAATTGACCCTTTTTCAAAAGAGGTAGGCTTCGCCGAGACAATGACAAACGGTTGCGGGGCTATTATATTTTTCCCAGACGGAAAAGTGTGGTATAATTCAGACTTGAAGGTAGCAGCTGACTACCTCACGTATTTGCGGAGGGGCTAATGGAAGAGTGCAGCGTGTGTAAAGAGTCGGTAGAGGAATGTTCCTGCGGATTCATTGACGCAGAGGAACCTCCGACTGCTCAAGAGGAGTGCGAAATTCCCCTGCGTTCGCAGACTCCCGGGGCTTACTTTGTATTAGAGCGAAACCACTATAGTCAGGTAGAGTTTGAGGACTCCTAGCTTATTGGTGCGTACTCTGCAATGGGAAGCCAAAAAACCAGACGCGCCGACCGTTGCAGAGCTCGCAGAGTACACAGAGATTTCGGAGGAGCGTTTAGGTGAGCTTATGGCAGGGGCCAAGCCGACGCTTAAAGAAATCGTAAGTATCGCCGACTTTTATGACTACGACCCGTTATTGTTTTTAGGAGGATTATGATCGCCAAGGTTTTGGGCATGACTCAGCCAGTGGACCCCGAAGTTCCGCCAATGACCGCCGAACAGTTTATCGTATACATGGCTCGTATCTCTAATCCAGAGAATCAGGACAACGTCGAGACCTCAGAACGATTACTCCGCCGGTTACTTCGGGAAAAGCATTGGTCTCCGTTTGACATGGTAGACGTGATTATTGAGGTAAACACTACTCGAGATATTTCACGTCAGATCATACGGCATCGATCGTTTGTGTTTCAAGAGTTTAGCCAACGATACTCTGACGTGCTGAAGCTTGGGTTTAGTTATTCAGAGGTGCGGCTCCAAGACAAGACGAATCGACAAAGCAGCATTACTGTAGTTGATCCAGAGCTGCATGATTTTTGGACTAAAGCTCAGTCGCGTATCCTTGACCTTGTCGAGTCTACGTATGTAGAAGCGCTGAGCCGCGGTATTGCGAAAGAAGTTGCGCGCAAACTGTTACCGGAGGGATTAACCATGTCCCGCTTGTATATGAAGGGATCAGTTCGCAGCTGGATTCATTACTGCAGCTTGCGTAAGGGAAACGGTACGCAAAAAGAGCACCAGCTAGTGGCGGAGGCAGCTCTCAAAGCGCTGCATCCGTATTTTCCGGTTATTGCCGGGATCATCGAGGAGGGGGTGGAATAAAATGGAGAAAGCTAACGCTTACCAATCAGAACAGCAAGCTGAGTATGAGGCGATTACGCGTCAACTGGTGACGCTGTTCGCAGCAAAGTCAGCAGACTACGGCCCGTCAGCAATTGGCGGTATGGGCGAGGTGGGGATTGCTGTACGCTTGTGGGACAAAATGGCCCGCCTGTTGAATCTGCTAGGATTTGACATCACAAAAGGCCGCCTTAATCCGGGGGCTATCCCAAAAAACGAGTCTATTGATGACACGCTGATGGATCTGGCCAGTTATGCGATTATTATGTTGGTTTACCGCCGCGGAAAGTGGGGTAAGTAGGAGAAATTATGGAACCTATTACTGAAGAGCAGCGAATCGCTGCCGAAGAACAGCAGGCCGCTATTGAGCAAGCTCGCAAAGACCCTCTTCATCCGTACGGAAATCCCTGTGCTGTTTGTGGCAGCGAGCACGACGAAGAGAACTGGGGAGTATTGGGCTGGATCGGGATTCTTCCTTTGAGTTTGTGTGCGGACTGCTCACAGGGCATGGTTTCGATGGTGCTTGACCACATGCCTGTGGAAGAGTTGGAAGAGGCAGTAATGATCCGAAAAGCTGCCGAAGCTGCGGAGATGGCTGAGATTGCAAAAGTGCCCAAGCCTGAGTAAGTTGCGCGTTACATAACATTCAGGTATAATAAACGGCGACGGCGAAAATAATCGCCTCGCCGTTTATTGTTATGAGCAAGTTTGCCGGTGTAGCTCAGTGGATAGAGCAACTACCTTCTAAGTAGTGGGCCGGGGGTTCGATCCCCTCCACCGGTACCAAGAGCTAGTTCACACACCTGTGTGGAGTAGTAAATTTTAGGAAAGGAGAGTAGTCTATGCCGTACTTAAATGTACCTTTTGGTACGTATGCCCACAGTCCCCAACTCGTAATAGGAAAAGATGGGGCAATTTATACTACGGGTATGGGTGACATGGGTAAAAAGCGTTTGTGGAGAGGCCGTGTATGGCGGTTTATGCCCCAAGGACCTGCAGAGATGATTTTTGAAGCACCCGGGCACCACGCGGCTTTGCACGTTATCGGAGACAAACTATTTTGCGCGTGGATTGATGTAAAGGGTAAAGTAGGTTACGATGTTATCCCGGGGTATGTTCCTCTGGATGCCGAACTCCCCATTAACGTCGTAAACGTCAACGAAGCACAGCTAAGTCAACTTAAGCTACAACTTGCCCAAGCGCAAGAAGCTGCGGCTCGTGCCCAGCGTGCCTCTGAAAGTCTGATGGCTAAAGTCGACCAGCTTACCGCAAAGGTTAACGAGCTTGAAAAGCGCCCAACGGCTCAATCTTCTGGATCGGGTTTGTCACGTCAACAGATTGAAGACATCGTCTGGTCTAAGGTATGGGATGTGTTGTACATCCTGCGTATGGGTATGATTAACGGAAGCTCGGACCCCAATGTTCAAGGGTTTGTAAACGACCTCCGTACTGCACTGGATAAGGAGTAACTTATGACAACATCAAGTGGGCGCATTTACACAATTAAGCCGCTGTTTGTATTTGGTGAAGGGCCTACTCCCGCGGCTATTCGTCTAGAAGTGCCGCAGGGTGCCGAAGTTACTGTGTCGCAGTATGGCCAGTATGTTTTCGCTGAGATAGTCTGCGAAGCAAACTCGACATGGTGGTTTAGTCGCGCTATGTTGCTGGTTGGCGCTGATGAAGAAGTCCCGGACGGTATGACACATATCGGTACTTTGTTTGCTAACGATGTGATTGCAGGTCCTGATGTAGAAGACACGATGCAAGAAGAACCCCCGGAGAGTTCAGAAGAATTCTATGCCGCCCTTGTTGCCTACGGCGTATTCATTCAAGACGAAGTTACCGCAACAAAAGGCCCGCAGAAACCTACAAATCACTCGTGGAGGTTTGGCCAATGAACACCCCGTTCTTTATTGTCTTTAAATGGAAAGTCGCGCGCTTCTTGGAAAAACTATTGGATCTTACTGTAGGAGGTGCTTGGCTTCTTGCAGTAGCATTGACCTCCGCGTTTCTGTTTCCGTTCTGGGTTGCTGTTCGCATATGGGCCGCTATTCGCTTTGTAAGAATATTCGCGGAGGAAGATCGTGGAACTAAGTCTTGAACAGTTCGAAGAGACTCTTATCCAAGTACTCGACATCATGTTTCAGCGCGCATTGATGGAGGATACTACAGACGAAGAGTTGCTCGTTATCTGCGAATTCCTCGAAGGAATGTACGCGCGGGGGAAAGTTGTGCTTCAGCAGGTACGTGAGGAAATGGAACGCCGCGCTATAGTAAAGATAGCCGCGGAGATTGCTGCTACTCCGTACATGAACGCAGAAGAACTATGAAGAAACTACTTCTAGAAGCAAACCACTTATCCAGAGAGCAGTGGATCAGTTCAATGATGAATACTCTGCTCCCAAAGTTCCCGCAAGGGTATTCTCTTGGCATCACTGACGATGAGTACTCTGAAGCAATGGCCAATTATATCGTAGACGCATCAGTAGAAATGCTCAACTGTTTGCTCACTGATGGACACTATGTCCTTGATGAAGGAGACCTCTACTATGTCGCAGGAGAATAATCAGTTGGACATTTACATTCCAGAAGAACTACGGCCATACGTCGATAAGTACTACACGCCAACACTTGGCTGGGTAGACGATCTGCCCAACGATGTCAAGAGCGTACAAGCAGTGCTGTGTACCTGTGGCTGCCTCATCAAGTACAGTACGCACTGGTACTGCAACCAACACGAGCGGTTTTAGGGGCATTCTGGCTAGTCTGGCTAGAAGTTGCTCGCTTGGGCTGGGCCCTTAACCAAACATAACATAACGAAGACTGCGACTAGTATCTGGCCCAAAAGCGATCGACGCACGAACGCAAGGGTATATGATAGCGTCGCAGCCTTCTTTTTTTCTCTGAAAACTTCATCACAGGTGCAAAAATGGGCCAAAACCCCCTCAATAGTTGACATAACGTTGCGCGCGCCCCTCGATCGGGCCGAAAATGAGCCAAAAATGGGCCTGATCTGGTCGAAAAGTGCGTCGTTTGAATGCAACATTTGAAACTATAATGTTGCTTTGGCCAACTTATGTCGAGTGCTCGTGCGAATTTTCACAATTGACGGTTGGTTCCCCCGGGCCCCCTCCCCACCGCGTCTATATGCCTTATTCTTCTGGCCTATTGTAAAGCCTTACTCGCCGATTAACGAGGGCGTAGAGGCCACCTCAGCAAAATAATGAGGGCTCAAAGCAACATTTGATCGCGCGTAATGAGGGCAATCAAGCGAGCTCACAAATAAAAAAAACCCTACAGCTGAGCACGTGGCCCAACTGTAAGGTTAGCGGTTAGCGGTTACTGAGCGTAGCCGTCAAAGTGTGGGTTGTCGTACACGAACAGCGTGTGCCACCAATCCAGCATGTCGGCCAGCTCCCGGGCTGGACTCTCGGCCTCTGTGACTTGCGTCAGGTCGTAGATTAAGCCTTCGATGCCGTCTTTGAGCTCCTTGATCAAGTTGCCGTGCTCTACAAGCTCTTGCAGCTCGTACCAGCACACGCCTGAGCGACAATCACCGCCGTACAGCCGCACGCCGTCAGCCACCATTTCTTTCAAGACTTGTACTGCCTTGGCCGGCATACCTTTGTGCAGGTCGTCAATCCCGTACGGCCCCATGACTGGGATGTCGTAGAAGTCTACTTCTTCCTGAGTCACTGTGGTGAAGTACCACGGGACGGTATCCTCGCTGTAGTTAGCGAGCCACAGCTCCATGCCTGCTTGGAACAGACGGCCAATGAGCCGGTGCTTTTCCACCGTGTCGCAATCGATGTGCGGCTTGTGCACCAACTTAAAGTAGGTGCTGCGGAGTGGGTGCATTACCTGCAGCAATGCCACCCCATGATACTCCTGTACGCCACGCCGCCGTAGAGTGTCTGCGGCGACCTCACATGCTACGCGCAGCGCTTCGTCGTTAACGGCGTGCTGGACGATTGTGTTTGCAAACTCTTTCGCAGGTTCCGTATCTTCCTGCTCTTGGTCTGCCCACTCCTCACAGTAGGCGGTAAACGCAGGCAAGAACGTGTCGATAAATTGCTGTTTGTCCATAGCAGTAGTCTCCTTAGTAAACGCGTAAGGTTGATCGGTTACCTACTCCGAGTGAACTAGTTATGAATCGGGAACACAATCATAACTTCGGGCGCAACTGACTTGCTCTTGCGGCGGTAGAGCATGTACCGAGCCAGTTTGTGCTGGTGCATACGCTCAGTATCGAGCGCAGCACACAAGCCGCATTCAGCGCATGACTTAGCCTTGCCCGCCAACTCTGGGCACATGGTCGCTTTGTGTCCGCGCGCGCGCAACCACTCAACAGCGGCCTCGGCGTCCTCTTTAAGAACGCCGTATGCAACTGTCCAGCCAGCGTTCAAAGCCTCAACGGCGGACTCTTCGTCCTGCACGGAGGCGAGGAACACGTCCTTAAGCCGCTCAGCACCGGGATACCGCCACGCGGCAGTATATCCGATAAACGGGATACCGTTGATGCGGCATTCTTCGGCGGCCCAGAGGATTAAGTCTACGTGCGCGTCCCACACGCGGTCTTCGTTTGGCACGAGAATGTCACCGCCGGTGTGCCAGCGAAACACGTCGACTACTATGTCTTGCGCACGATGCTTGAGAATCATTCCTTCGATGCGAGCCCGTACCACTGCTAACCCACTCGCGTCGTACTCTGACTCTGCAAACACATTGGCATTTGTTTGAAATGCCGTGTGTCCTTTTGTGGCATAGCAGGCCCTGAACCCCTCCGGCCAGCGAGACCGATGAACCGACTCGGGGTGGAACCAGCAGCTGGTCGGGCAGGTAGGGCCTACCCAGCTGTACGTAGTAGCCGCCGTGTACTGAACGGGCTTTGTGCCTACCAGCTTAGTGTTGCCGGTGTTCTCCACAAACTTGATCGGTGCGCGGCCGGCACTGTTGCGGTGGGACTTGCTGTTCTTGGTCATAACTGACCTCCTGTGTATAATTACCAAAAGTACGTTGCCTCGGTGCTCGTGCAGACCTACTCGGTGTACCCGTTGGGCAGGTAATCGCTGATACACGACGGATCCCACGGATACTTGTCCTTGGCGGCAAGTGTCCGCAGGTACGTAGTATGACGCTGCAGCGTCACGTAGTACAAGCGATCCTGCCAGATGCGCTGGCCATCACGCCACGCTTCAAGAACGAGGCGTGGGTGGTCTAGCTGACGGTGATACAGCACCGCATACGGGTACCGTCTCGCCCGTATGCGAAGTACCCGAAGGTTGCTACTACTCCAGCTAGAGTAGTAGTTACCTTCAGACCATCCTGCACGCATGTAAAACATGGTGAGGACGTACGTGAAGTAATTCGGCATGTGCCCTCCTAGCACTGTTGTTGCAAGAAGTACGTTACCCTTGCGCTCGATTGTCTACCTGTACAGGTGCAGGTACTCTCGGTCTTTCTCCAGTAGGTACAGCCATAGCCGTTCTATGTCCTCACTGACATGAACAGTTAGGCTGCCTTGCTGCCCATCTGCCTCGTAGTCAAGGCGGGCAATCCATGTCGGACGATGCTTGCCTAGTTGGTAGGGCTGCCAGTCGTCGTGCACCACTGCGATGGTAAACGACGAGACGGGGACAGGCAAGACCTTGTTCAGCACAACTTCGCACGCAGCCTCCAAGGAGTACTGCGTGCTAGTCGGCATGTCTTGTCGGCTGTAAGTAACCACCCGATATGTTGTACCGAGTGGCCCGTGCTCTTCGTTACTCATTGGGGAACTCTCGCAGCGCTCGTTGCACAAACTCGGCTTCGGCGTTGTTCAAACCGAGGTCGTCATTGGCCAACCACTGACGCGCGCGGTTCCACTCCTCCGCCGTAAAATCCATTCCTGTGTTCACCGCTGTGTTGTAGCGGTCAATCACCGGGAGATACAGGCCATAATGTTCTTGCAGGGCCTCTACCGCAAGGGGCACGTAGTACGTGTCGTACTCGCCCTCGGGGTAGTCGCACTCGACAACTTCTAGACGTTCGGGCAAAGCGTTGTAGCTAATGCCCAGACCGGGCAACCGGTCTACAAACTTCTCGATCGCCGTTGCTTGGCCAGTAGCCTCGACCTTGAGGCTGATCTTCATTGCGCCCCACTGAGCGGTCACTTGGAAATAGGTCATAGTAGACCTCCTGTAAATAAGCGGCGGAAAGTTACTGTTGCCTCCGCCCTACCTCAGCAAAAACTAGACGTTCTCGTAGTCCGTTACCCACGCGTTGTCGGGAGCATCGGCCCCAGATACACGTAGGTACTTGTCAAGAGCCCGCTCTTTCAGCGCAAACTCGTCGGCACTGTGCTCAACCAGTACAGTAACGTGAATGGTATAGTCGCCGTACATGAGCTCAAGGTAAACACGGGTCATAGCAACCTCCTCAACTAAGCAGCAGAAAGTTACTGTTACATCTGCTATAATTCAGTATAACCTACTTCAAGAAGTTAGCGGCCGCGGCCGCAGCTGCAGCGGCCTTGCGGACACAGTCCTTGTCCTTCTTGATCTGCCGATGCCAAGACCCCAAGTAGGCCAAGATATTGGCGTCTGAGTGGGGCGTGATGCCGAACTCCGCCGACACGAACACGCTTCCGAGCTCTGCTACAAGCTCTTCGAAGGCGTAAGCGTCCCCGGCATGACTGCCGATCTTAATCCGGTCAAGACGGCTTGGGTGACCGGTCCAATGGATGGCCTCATGAGCCAGCACTGACCAGTAGTTGTCCTCGACTGGGAACGATTCGATAGGCGGCATAGTGATCTGATCCGTAGCAGGTGTGTAGTACGCCGCCGTGCCGGTATTGACCACGATGCCGTGGCGGTCAATTACCGCCTGAAATCGGTCCCGCACGTCCTGCTCGGTTGCCACCGTGGTCAACTCCGGCGGAGTCCATCCCTCGACTTGCGAGGAATTGAACACAGTAAACGACCCCCAATGAGTGTAGCTAGACAAGACGTTACCGTCAGCGTCTTTCTTCTCCACCGCTTTGGGATACCCGGTCAGTGTTAGGCCCTTCTCTCCTGAGCGCACTTTGGCGCCCACACTATTCCACTGCTTGAGTGTGGCATACCACTCGGTGTGTTCGACTTCCGCAAATGCCCGATACATCGCAAGGTACAAGGCGTTGCCGCCGCTGTACGACCGCCCGGTGACTGGGTTGTTGGATGAGCCTGCCCGCCACGGGCGTACCCACTTACCCGTAGCTTGGCCCTGCTCAATGGAAGCCACGAGCTTCTCGATCAGCATCTGCCCGGGAGTGATTTTCTGCTTGGTCATGATAGACCTCCTCATACATGGTTGCCGAAAGTACGTTTCATCGGCGTTCGAAACTTCACCTAGTACCCGACAATTTGCCAGCCCCCTTCGAGGCTGCCTACGCCAATTACCGCCTGCTCGGGTGGCAGGCCATAATAGAAGACATCGCCGTCACCATCGCGAACACCGTGCTCGCGACAGAACAACACCGTCTCTTCGAGGCCATCGTTCCAACGGATACGGCGGCTGTAGATGCGCCCTTCATCCTGCGGACGAAGAGGAGCTTCCTCCTTCTCGTAACGCAACCAATTATTCCCGTACTCCGCCAACGCGGACTTGAAGTCTGCGGGGTCAGCCCCGCTGGCTTCGACCTCGGCGAGTGGCCAACGTACGCCGACCTGCACGCGCATGTCAATGCGGCCGCTCGCACGGTCCTCGTAGCCCATGTGGGCCAGCACACCCTCGGCAATCTGCACCGCCATGTGCAATGCCTCGAGGGCGTGTGGGCCGTTGCCGAAGATGGCGACGCGGTCTGCCAAACCGCTAGGCGTGCGGGCGACGAGCATGTGCCCATCCGCCTCGGTGTAGCGGTACTCCAGCCCGGGAATACGGGCAATGCGAGTCAGGAGTTCCGGGGCAATGGTGTTCTTGGTCATGACTGACCTCCTTCTACAATAGCGCAAGGTTGATCGGTTACCTGCTCCGAGTGAACTACGCGAGGCGATACACTTCGTCTAGCGCGTAGCCGGGCTCTGCCTCGCTGGGTACTCCCCAGTAGGCGATGCCTTCCCATGCGTAGTGCTCGTCGTGCTGTACGTGGTCGTCGTTCGTTTCGTCAAACGCGATGTCCAGCACCACATAAAACTCTCGCGTGTTTCCTGCGCGATCCTTAGCGACAACGCGGTGGGTGCTGTCCACCAGAGCAGCCCGTTCAAGCTTGAGGCGCAGTTCCCTAGAAAACTTGCGCTCGTTGTACTCAAAGTACTGCTGGATGCGCTCTTGCGAGCCATCCCCGTCGACGGGGAACATTTCGTCGAGGATTTCCGGCAAGTTGTGCCGCCACTCTTCGGCACCCTCAAACTGCAACGCCTTTTGCTCCAGCTCGAACTTGACCCGATTGGCCAAGTCCGTGCAGAGCTCTGCTGCGAGCTCGTAGAGTGCCTTGATCTGTTCCTGAGTGATGGTCATAGCAGACCTCCCTTTACTACACTGCTAGGTTACGGTTACCAGCTCCGCTGCACCTACTCTACGCGGGAGTAGGTGCTGAACAAGTATTGTTGGTCGAGTACCGACCAGCGTCCGATCTGGTACGGCAGACCCCACTCTTGCAAGAAGTCAACGACCTTCTGCTGACTGGGCTCCTCGTCAAGGAGCACATCCAGCTTTTCGGCGATTGCCGGATCTTCCGGCCACCCAAAGAGCAGGAGCTCCCCGGTGCCGAACGAACGATCCACGGCTACCCACATTCCTTGCTTAGCCATAACGGCCTCCTTGAAGATAAACGGCAGAAAGTTACTGTTGCCTCTGCCATAGCTCAGTATACCCTACTTGAGGACGGTGGCTATTCCGTCAATAAAGACGACGTAGTCAGTAAACACCTCGTTCAGCCAGTCCTCCAATTCTGGAGGGTAGCCGACGTCTATCGTGGCCGCATCCTGCATTGTCTGCAGGTAGCCGTCGTCGAGCTTAGTTCGAACGTAGTCTGGGTGCCAGTAGTATGGCACAGACTCAGTTTCCCGTAAGCGGGTTTCGCTCTCAATCAGCTGTGTGATCAGCTGGCGAAAGTGAGCCGACGTGGCCAAGTCGATTTTGAAGGTGACTATGTCGCCTCCATTGTCGGTGAGGGATAGTTCCCATTGGTTGATCCATCCGCCGACAACGGCTTGCGGTGCCGGGTCAAACAGATACTCCCAGTGTGGGGTGTTGCTGTAGTCCAGCCGCTGACCGCCGAAGGTCAGCACCAGTACCGTCGGCACACCGTCGCGCAGAAACGCGCGAACGGTCTGCATAGCCTCGAAGCGGTCGTGACGAACCACCTCGCGGTTGAGGCTGCGATTCTCCATAGAACGGATTCCCATTACTGTGTACTCCATATGAGTACCTCCTTTGATGTATGCCGAAAGTACGTTTCATCGGCGTTCGGAAAACTAGTTGGTAAACTTTGCGATGAAGCTGAACGGGTACTGCGGCTTAGACCTAGCTTCCGCTCGGGACTCTAGCGCTTTTTCGAAACTAAGGCTGCGCTCTGCGCATTCCTTAGCAATCTCTTCGTCGCTTAGGCAAAAATGCCTGAGGCCGTATTCGCAATGGCCTTGAGGAGTGACCTCAAAAGCCAATATGCTGGCCGTCACAAACGACGCCGTCCCCCATGCGTAGGCACGCCGCAGCGAACAGTCGCGATCTTGGATGAAGGCTACGGCCTCCTCGTGCGAGTTCAAAATAAAGACGTCCAACGTAAACGCCGAGAATAGTTCTCGACTGTTTGAGCAGACGACGACTTTCCATCCGCCGACTGCGGCGGGCTCTTTTGCTGTGTACTCCATATGAGTACCTCCTCTTACTACACCGCTAGGTTATACGGTTACCAGCTCCGCAAAAACTAAAAGAAGTACATGCGGCTGCCGTCGTGGTGGGCAAGCCAGACGGCTATCCAAACCCGCCGATTGCCACGGCCCGGCTCTTTTACCAGCCGGTACTTCAGCAGATAATCTCCCGAACGAGGAGCCAGCTTGTACACGACGTCTTTGAGCTCTTTGAGCTCGAGCGTGGTCGGCTGGTTACCCTGCCACGTCGGGTACCATGTAGCCCACGTGCGGGGGCGGAAATACGGCTTGCAGGCCTCTACAAAGTCCTCCATCCGCAAGTCTCCGCAGTCTCCCCAACACTCGGGGGCCGGTGTGCTGACGTCGGTTTCAGCGTCGTACACTTCGCAGGTGCACTCGCCGCCCACGAGATCGTACATGTCGGCAGGCGTAAGCGCTGCCTTGGGGGTGATCAAAACGCTCATAGCATCCTCCACACTAATAACACTGAAAGTATTTTAACGTGGTTACTCGACTCCACGGGGAGTACTACTCCCAATCAATGTTGTGCGACATCATAGAAGCCCATGTGTCCCAGTCCAACTCGCGGATAAATGCCGCGGCGTCCCAGCGAGCGTTCGGCCCGCGGAAAATCCGCTGCTCGCCCTTGTAAACGACACGGTATGCGGGCACCTTACCGGTGTCCTGCATGTACAGAGCGATCATGCCGTTGGTGAAAAGAAGTTGCCACATGGTAAACCTCCTAAAATACTTGTGCAAGGTTAACTGGTTACCTGCTCCAGAAAGACTAGATGTACTGACGCAACTCGATAACGTACTGGTCTGGTTTTGCAGGGTGCTCAGCCAATACACCCCGATGGTCGCCTACCACCTCAACCCAGAACAGTTCACCGTTTTCTTCGTACGGCGGCTTCTGAATGCGGTCGACGTCGTCCTTTGTGAAAGACAGAAACGGCTTGATTACTTTCCAGAAAGTAATCTCCTCGCCGCCGTCCTCTTGGGAAAAGCCCGACGGGCACTTCCCGTCGAGCACCTGTAGAGACCACTGGGGGATTGCGATTGGGCGGTTGTTCACGCGCAGGGTCCAGTTGTCCGTGGCTACCCACGGAGTGCCGTCGACGGCGCCCCAACAGAGCTGGAAAATGCTCTGCAGGGTCATGCGCGACCCCGCAACCGCGAATTCAAACGTGGCCGCGCGCCACTCGCCATCGTTCGACTCGACGACATACTGCAGCTTGATGTGCTGTTCCATAATACACCTCTTGTACTAAAGCGCAAGGTTAACTGGTTACCTGCTCCGGATGGGCTAGACCTCGGCCACCTCAGTGACCGGGGCCACGCGGATGACGGGGCGGGCGTCTTCGACGCTCAGCACAGCGTATTGTGCGTCGTCGATGTGGACACCTGCGCGTGTGTGGAAGCTACCGACGTGGTAGCTGTAGTACACGCTGGCCGTGCAGCTATCCACGCCCCAGCGCGTGAACAGATCGTCAACGGGCACGGTGCCATGCACGTAGGCATGGACGTTCTTCACGCCCTCGCGCCGTGCGCGTGCCAAACCGGCCTTGCTCACCGTAAAGGTGACGTCGGCCAACACAAGGCTGTTCGTGTACCCGGCGACGACCCAGCGGTTCTGGGTGTCGCGGACCTGCACTGAGAAGAGTCGCTTACGGCTGTTCCAGTACACGCGGACCTCGTCGCCCGCTTGCATGATGATGTTTTCCACAGTTTTCTCCTTACCATACTACCCGGCGGAACTTCCGCACGGGAGCGAGCCAGCGGTTCACTGTCGACCGGCGGGGCTTAAACCCTGCCTTCATCAGTTTGTTGATCAACATAACAACCTCCATACTAACAACACTGAAAGTATTTTAACGTGGTTATCCTCGACTCCACGGTGCGCTTACTGAGGCTGCGTACCCCAGAAGTGCACAGAACCATCCTCAGCACGGCCGATGCCGCACTGATGACCGAAGGCCAGGTCTGTCCACCCCCTCCATGTGGGCATGTACCGTACTTGGTACTGGTTGCCCAGATTGCTTGACGGGTAGACCACGCCGCCGTTCAGGGTGGCTACGTAGTCAGCGTATGCCGCTACGCACTCCCCGTGGTACTCGGAGTGCGTCCACTCCAGCCCGGTGTCGGGACTGTAGTGGCTAAACGGCGCTTTTTCCCCCTCAGGAGAGTACAGCCACTCGTTGGTGACTGTCAACGCCGGAGCGACGTTAGTGACTTGCCAGCGCAGCGGCGACTTGACGGCAAGTAGCCACCCTGTCGTTGACGGGTCTGGCTGGAACAGGCGGCCGTCGTCGACTATAAGATCGCTGACGGAAGATTGGTGTGGAAGGCCTGCATAGCCTACCACCGCCAATCGGTACCCGTAGGCATCTTGGCCGACAATGCCGATCGCGCGGTCAGAGACCGCTACGTCGACAATGGTGTACAAATTGAGCTTGCACACCTCGTCGGTGAACTTGGCGACCAGTGCCCCGAGCTGCTCGCTGGGGCGGCGAACGAACGCTGTCAACTCAGCCGTAGCCGAGCTAACAGCGACGCCCACGGCACCTGCCGCGACGTGGTCGCAGGCGAAGCGCGGGGCGTTGATGTTGTGGCCAACCAAGTGGCCGTTTTGAATGGACAGACCGAAGCCCATCCCTGCCGAAATTGTGCGCATGTTAGATTCCTTTCTTTCTGCGCGTCGAATACTCTCACATCCGTATCCGCAGGTGAGCCTTGCGGGCTGAGCTACTCTGCGACGTTGCCGTCGATTTCACTCAACATCTCCCATGGGCGGTGGCTAGGGCCGCCGCCCAGAGCTTTCCAGACCTGTGCCAACCGTTTCCGGTCGGCTGGGACGATCACCGTCCCATAGTCTTCACCGACGCGGGCCCAGAGACCTGCGCGGCGGATTTGAGCGACTAGGCGCTCGGGGTTCTTGGACCCCAGTACGTAATGCTCTGTCACAGCTATCTCTCCAATAGCGGACCCCAGCAGTGCTGAGATGCCGCCCAATGGGACGAGCCACGGCCCTCGTCCCATAACAGATAAAAGGCCCTGAGTTGCGCTGCCGGGGGCGCATCACCTGCAGTTGGCCACGCTGCAAGCAGGGTGTCGGGGGACATTTTCAACTCCCACGCGAGCCGGTTGATGAACCAGCGGTCCTCTCCGGACCACACCCAATACGAGTTAATTTGGAACGCGCCCGTATCACGCGTGCTGTCGACGTTGACGTTGACAGCCTCCCAGTCGAGGGAGCCCAATCGTAGCGTGTCGCCGCTCTCGCACATTGCGACGACCGCCGCCTCGTATGCCATCGGCAGCGAGGGCTCTTCGCACCTGCCGCCTGAGTAGCACACCAAGGCGAGGAGGACTTCGATCATCCTACCTCCTTTCTGCCCTCCTGTAACATGCCAGTCCGTCTGTGAGGGCCCAGAAGCGGACTAGCCACACACTGCGGCTAGGCGTACGAGGGCACGGTAGCCGTAACTCGTGTAGTCTAGCCATACGACATCCTCCTTTCCAGTCGTTCGCTGGCGAGGTACCAGCGCTCGGGGTTTAACGAGCTTTACCGAGAGCTCCGGGCAATAGACTCCCCGATATTAACGTCCGCGGGAGTACCGGACAGTGGGCTAGTCTTTACAGGGTAGAGGTGGGCGCGCATGATGCGTCCACCACTCACTCCCGTCGTACTCGTGCCGCGTTGACCATGTACCATCAGCATACCATATGCAGCCTAAGATGTGCTGCATACCGTAGCCGTCGTCGTACTCAAAGTCTAATGCTGCGAGAAACTCAGCGAGTTCTTCAGCGGTGTAACCGGGGTATAGGCACATTTCTTTGTCTAGTTGCCCTACTACGCACACGACCCCTACTTGGGCGGCCACCAGCTGCTTATCCCCAGTTTCTCGTTGAAACTCTTTTTGCGCATTCATTATTCTTCTCCTTCCTGCTCGGCGCGGACGGCCGCCTGCAGACGAGCGGGCTTGATGCCGAACTCGTCGGCGGCGATGACGGTGTTTCGCTTGATACCCATAGTATCACACTCCTTTGCCCATATAGGGCTGTTGAACCGACCTCTGTTTGACTGGTCGGTAATGCAGAACATAGTTGCGGGCGCATTACTTCCGCAATGGTGGGCAAGTTATCCGGTTATCCGCCCACTCCGGTACCCAACTACTTGCGGAGTGCTTTACGCACATCCGCAGCCGCCTTGGCTGCGGCGCGGTCGGTGGCATCCCGCCACCCCGCTTCGTAAGCGGAGTGGAGGGCCCGTGCCCTCTCGTCCGCCGCCGTCAAGCGGCGCTGGGCGGCACGCTCCGCCCGTGCCGCCTTGGCCTTGCGGGCCGAGCGGGCGTGGGCGGCGTGGACGGCGGCTGCCGCGACGATGGCGGCGAGGGCGGCGATGATGAGAGTTGCCATAAGGCGAACTCCTTTCGTTAAGTACCTAAGAATAGTGTTCGCGGACGGTACTTGAATCCGCAATGGTCATAGTAATTCTATTATAGTGGCATACTATGAAGGCCGCAAGGACAGGGAGTATGCTCGTTACGTAGTGTGCACTACGTAACGAGCATGCCCCAACGAACTACGCTGGCCGGATCTCGGCCAGCACCAATACGCCAGCAGCCTCGAAGGCTGCAGCGACGATCGCGCGTTGTGGGTTTGGTGGAAGCACCACCACCCACAGCGCGTGCTCGGCCGACCACTGGGGCCGGATCTTGGCCTCATGCCCGTAATGGACCTGAGCCAAGGCCACGGCCTTGAACTGCTCGGGGTTAAACCGCTTTTCCATGCTATTCACCTCCTTTCTAAAGGCTAAGCACGAACACTTCTCACATCCTACTGCAGGTGAGCATTGCAGGGGCAACTACCAGCGGAAATCGCTGGAGTTGCGACGTGCCCGCGCCGCTTCGATGGTTCGCTCTACGGTGTACTCGAGAGTGCGGCGCTCCCGGTCGATGCGCGACATCATGTCGCGGGCAGCGGAGTCGCAGCGCCACCATCCCTCGATCTTCCAGAGATTCTGGAAGACGGCGTTGCGGGCCGAGTCGACTTCGCGAGATTGCTCCCGCAAGGTCCACTCGCCGGCACCTTCGGCGAGCATGTCGCGGAGAATACCGAACTCCTCTTCGAGGCGACGGCTGGTTACCAGCAAGCCGCCCACGATCCAAAGGCCGTGGAGGAAGGCGCCTGCGGGCAGAAGTACCATGATGGCCGCAGCCATCAGGTAGCCTGACCCGTACCCTAGCCACCACTCGTAGCCGATCCCGAACGGGATCGCGATCGAGGCAGCGACGACGATGGCGCGCAGCGCCTGCGCGACGAAGATGAACAGCCCTTTGATCAGTGTGGACATGACACAAACTCCTCGCTGTAATAGTACTGAAACAGCTCATCAGTACGGATCAATTTTACGTTACTCTTATGAGCAACAACCGTAGACACGTCTCACTCAATCGCACTGAGTGAGACGTGTTTCGCTGCTAGCGATCGAGGCGCGTTGCGTTGGCCCAACGGCCTTTCGACCGCTTCGACCGCATCAAGACGACGTTGGTGCCTTCGATGGCCTGCACCTTAAACAGGCTCCAACCAACCCGGCAGAATTCGCCGGGAACCAGCCACCGAGCCTGCACAACGCTGACGCGGTAGTACACCTCCTTTTCGGAGGCATAGTCGAGAACGAGATCGCCGACAATGATGAAGTAGACTGGCATACCACACGTCCTTTCTGGACATAAGCGAATCTACACAGTGTAGATTCGCTGATAACACTTCTCACATCCTACTGCAGGTGAGCATTGCAGGGGCAACAACTACCAGTTGTTGCCGTGCCGGCTGTTTTCGTATGCACGCTCGCAAGCGAATACCCGTGACTGGACGTCGGCGGTCATCCGCTTTGCAGCGGCTGAACACCCATACCACTTTTCAATCTCCCAAAGAGCGCTGTGGACCGCTTTCCACTCAGCGCGGACCTCAGCCAACGCCTTGCGCTCGGCGTACTCGCCTTGCGCAGCCATGAACATCTCGACGGCCGCATCAAAGCGGTTACCCGCCTTGATGAGCTGTGTTGACCGCACGACTGCCTCAACGGCAGGTGCGATCAGCATGACAGCGAACAGGGCGATGGCCACGAGGTAGCCAACACCCTCACCGAGCGAAAGCTCGACGATGGTGCCGACAGCCGCTGCGACTGCTGCGGCGATGATTACTGCGCGAACGATGAATACAAACACAAGCTTAAGCAACTTCAACATGACAAACTCCTTGCTGTAATAAAGACTGATACAGCTCATCAGCACGGTTAAGAGTACCGTGGACACGTCTCACTCAGTGCGATTGAGTGAGACGTGTTTCGCTGCTTGCCTAGATCTGCTCGTCGCAGATCTCGCAGACTGTGAGGTCTGCGCTGTTGGTGCTTTCGCACCGTGGGCATGTCCACAACGCGCCTTGCCGCTGAGCGGCTTGGGCGCGCTCGACCTCAACGTCGACCTCGACCTCAACGTCGACGACTGGGAAGTCGTCTTCGTCTTCGTACCAGTACTCGTACTGGTCGTCGAAGTCGAGGTCGCCGTCGCCCTCGATCTCGGGGTCGAAGACCTCGATCTCGGGGTCGATGGCGACCTCGATCTCGTACATCCCGTCAGCCCGGAGGCTGACGACGATGTGGGCGGCGGGGATGCGGGCAAGGTCGGCGGTGGCGGTGGGGTGAACGATGATCTTCATGGGGTTGCTCCTTTCAAAGAGCTAAGCGAATCTACACAGTGTAGATTCGCTGATAATACTTCTCACATCCATATCTGCAGGTGAGCGTTGCAGGCGGACAGCTACCAAATGGTGACGTTGGTTCGCATACTGACCGTTTCGGTGTTGTAACGCATCCACTCGCGAGCCTGCCACTCGGGAGTGACCCCGAATGGGTTGCTGTTGAGGAACATGTCACTATACTTGCCGTCCTGTGAGCGGAACACCCATCCGCTCATGCCTTCGAAGGTCTGGTGTGAGCGACCGGCGAAGTGGACGTTTACGTTCTGGACGTGCGTCATGGTCCACACACGGCCGTTGGCGGTGATCGTCTTGGGCTCACATTCGCCCTCTTCAAAGACGACCGAGATCGTGTAGTCGGCGTCGGTGCCGGCTTCGATCATGAAGCTGTTGATTTCGCGGGCGTTTGCGGCGGTCTGACTGTCGGCGAATTGAATCATGTTGAACATCGTTTTGTCCTTTCTGGACGTCAGTGACTTGTCATTTGCAAGTCACAAAGCAGTCAGTATTTACTGTTAATCTGACTGTTGACTATTGTGCATGGTAGTCACAAAGTAGTCATAAGTCTCCCCCCTATTTCCCCTGTGACCCTCACAAATTTTAAAAACCTATCGACCCGTTTCGATCTTTTACGCGGGCCCTTTGTCCTGCTCTTTGTCCTGCTCTTTGTCCTGCCGTTTGTGCAAAAAAAAAATCACCCCTGCATTTCTGCAGAGGTGAGGAGAGGGAGAGTGTGCTACAGTCCAGCGTTACAGCCCAGCGTTACAGCTCGGCGATGCCGTTCCAACTGTAGCGAGCCGTGCCTACCGTGGCCAACATCATCTGAAGTGGCCAGTACTCGAGTGTTGCCCGCGCGTCTTGAGCTCCTTGAGCAAGGAGTGCCAAGACGTTCTTGAGCACCGTTGGCGAGTAGCCGCTAATGAGAACAACGCCGTCGTCGTTCACCGTAGCAGGCGTGTTGCCCGCGTCGTCAAGGTTCCAGAACACGATCACTGGCCGCTTGTAGCCTGCCGCAGCAAACGCTTCGTCGGCCATCGTCAGCATGCTGTGGGAGCTCTTTACTGACTGATCAAACTGCATGTCGGACAGCAACAGCAAAGCGCTCGGCATGTCCTCTTGAGGGACTTTCCCTCGAACAGCGGTTTCCAGAAGCAAGTTCAGACACAACTCAAGGTTGGTGTTGAATCCCCATGGCGCGTGCTCTATGCGATCCCACTTTTCGGCAATGTTGCCTTCCAGCTTGTAAAAGCTCGGACGCTCGCTGAAAGTCATTACCAAATTGTGGTAGTCACCACGGTTCTTGTCTGCAAAGTACAGACCAAGGCTCATGGCCACGTGCCGTGCCGTGAGTGATCCGGAGATCGGCGTGTTCATCGAACCCGACACGTCAACAATAGGCAGCACATTGACGGCACCAACAAAGTCAGGCAACGCGTCCCATTGTGCTTGTACTGCGTCGACATCCAAAGCGGAAGCGCTTTCGAGACCACGCAGCACGTCGTGAGGAAACACGGCAGAAGCGTTAATCTTCTGCTTGCCTGCCTTTACGGCTTCGATGTACGCTGCGTAGTTTGCAGTGTGGCGAGCAAACGCTTTGCGATAGCGAGCGGATGCTACTGACGGAACGGCCGAGAAGCGGATGCTATCCCAGTCGTTTGCACACATCTGCTGCTCAACGACGCGAGTCAGCTCAACAACAAACTTGCGGTACTGCTTTGGAGTCGAAAGACCCATTGCTTTGCGCAAGCGCGCGGCTACTGGCCCTTGACGGGGCATCCACTTGGCGGTGAGCGCATTTCCCTTGAAAAGCTCACGCACAATGAAAGCATCAGCAACGTTCTGCATCTGCGGCGTGGTAAACGTCAACAGATCGTCCCAGCGACCATACTCCGGAATCTGGGGGATAAGCTGACGCACTACTGATGGAAAGTGCAGCTCCAAAAACCGCAACAAGTTGCGAAATGCCTGGCGCTCTCCTGCTCCACCACGCGCGTCGCGTGCCCACAGCAAAATACGGACAGCCGTGTCAAAGTCTTCGCTAAGCGCCTTTGCGAATTTGTCAGTTATGTCAACGCCGCGGCTCGCGCCGATGGCGTAAAACAAATCCAAGCACGCCGAAAGCGTGCTCCGGTATGCTTGCATACCGTTCGTAGTCGTCGTTTGATTCTCTACAGCCGCCGCCATTGTCATGGTGATTCTCCTTCACGCAAATGCACAGGATAAAAGAAAAAGGGTCAGAGTGGGTTTAGTGCGTACATTGATGCAGTTTGGTTGCTGAACCCACTCTTTAGTTAATCAGGATGAACGTTCGTAAACCCATATTACTGAAGTTCGGTGCGGCAGTCATCCTTATTGATACGAAGTATATCATATCCCAGCAGGGAATGCAAATCAATTTCTAAAACTGATCCATCCAAGCTGAGCTCACCAACCCGCGTACCGCCACGATGTGCCCGCTCTCGTTACGGATCGCAGTAGGCCCGGTATCCGGTGCAAACACATCACCACGGAGCGGGCATTGCTGACTGACGATCGCACTCACGATGTAAATCTTCCCTACTTCCGCGTCTGGGAGGTTCTCTACCTCACCGTACTCTACCTTACTTACCGAAATCCCGTCAATCTGACCGACGATCACGTTTTTTTGCTGAATCCGGGCGCTTGGCAGCGTCGGTTCTACACTGACTCGTTCTCCGTTTTCGTACTCAATCGTAATGCGGTGCGGCGTCAAATTCACAATGTCCATACGGACTCCTTTCAAGTGCCGAGGATTCCTCGGTAGCTCAGCTGTCAAGTATTCCTTGACAGTTGCCGCGTGTGCGCGGCGTTGGCGGGGCAGGCGAGGAATCGAACCTCGCGCATGAAAGATCTACCACTGAGTTACTGCCCCATATGGTGGGCCGGACTGGATTCGAACCAGTAACCAAGTCGTTATGAGCGACGTGCTCTGCCGTTGAGCTACCGGCCCTCGCATGCAATCTTCTTATATCGTAGCATGCTCACACCGTTCATGCAAGCCGTTAGCAACTGTTTTTGATGAGGCGACAGCGATCAAACACATCGCCACCTTTTTGCCAGATTCGCATGGGCAATTCCCACTGCCATTGCCAGAGTTGTGGCCACGATAGCCCCGTCCGGAGCCGTGTTTCGCTGTTAAACAGCGTCGCATTGGCAATCAAACCCATGTTCCAACCCACCAACATGACCAACACCCCTACAATCACGGCCGCTGGTAGCCGTGTGCGCAAGCGCTCAATCAGGTGTGCTAGCCCCACCACAAAAAACGGCGTGCACTCGATGAAGCGCCGGAACCCGAAGGCCCCACTCAGATGCCAGGTCGTGCCAAATGCGCCGTTGATCCAGACCTGGAGCGCCACGGCCATCAGCATGGCCCCGCCAATCAGTGGCTGCCGCCAGGCAAACCAGCCCAGCCCGATGAGTGCTAGTGCCAAAATCGGACTCCACACCAGCGCCCCACGGCTCCAGGCCGGCACGCTGACCGGCTCGATGCCCACATTGCAGATGGCGGCCGGGCGTGGGTCAAAGTCAATCAATGTGTCGAGAGCATGCGGACTGCACAGGTTGAGTTTGCCCGATACCTCGTTGGCCGGCAGTGGGCTACCGTTGAGGGCCCAGTAGGCCGCCAGCTGTGGTGTCAGCATCAGCACGGCCATGACTGCCGTCAGCACCCAGTGCCCAACATCATTGCGCCAGGTCGGCCAGCTCCGCACGCGTAGACGTTGCCACAGCTGATGCGCCACACTGATGACGGGCAACACACCAAACAAAATGAGCTGCTCGCGTACCAAAAACATGGCGCCCGCACTGATGCCGAGCAGGATCCACCACCGCCGCGTTGCCTGGGGTTGCATGACCTGCCACCAACACCACACAAAACAGGCGGTCACAAAGAACCCATTGGCGTGCGCAAACGGCATCTGGATGGTCATATAAAACACCAACGGCGTGGCCAACCACACGCTGATGGTGGCCGCACTACTGGCCCACCGGCTATGCCACTGCATGCTGAGGCGGCGCACGATGAGCAAGCCCAGCCCAGCATAGATGGCTGAGGCATAGCTGATGGCACGTTGGTAGGGCCAACTGTAGCCGTCCGCTGTGATGTCGCGTGCCACACCGATTGCGTGCAAAAAGTGCATTACCGCATCCGTGGCAATAAACCACGGCGCCCACAGCAATGCCGATCCCACCGGGGCAATGTTGCCGTACAAGCCGGTCTGCTCGCGGATGCGGTTGGGCTGGAGCAGACTCTCGCGGATCCCCGAGTGGGGGTTGAGCTCGGCAAAGGTCTGATATTCGTTGGCGAAGTCCACGTCGTGGTCGAACCACACCGAACGCAACCAGGCGTAGTACTGGACTTCGTCGGTGGCATATACTCGCGGCAATGCCACCAGCAAACTGAGCACGAACAGGACGCTGAGCAGTGTCTGCCCAGCGTCACGTGTCGTCCATTGGCGGAAGGAATTCATCATCTGCGGTCTAGCGCTCAGCGTACATAATCGGAGCAAACACGGTATGTCCGCTCAACGTGACTGATACATCATCTGTCAGAACGGTAGCCGATGGATTGCCGGCTCCGTCAAGCAGGCGTGCGTACACACGGTAGACGCCGCTCGCCATCTCGGTGTTTTGGCCAGTCAGCAGGTTCCACTCGGCCACATTACTGGTCAGTGGCACCGCACCCCAACGCAAATCACCACTATCGTCAGCCGGGCAGCCCGTGTTGTCGGCACCACAGTAGGCGCTGGCCAACCACAAGCCCCAGATCCCCGTGTTGTCGCTGGCCGTGCCTGCCGTGAGTGTCACTTCACCGTTGAACGGCGAGCTGGCCACGTCTGCGAACGATATACTGGCAGTACCAGCCACTGGTGGCACGGCATCAAGGGTCAGCGAAAAGTCACTGCGGGTTTCGCTGTTGCCTGCGCCGTCGCGCAAGATGACATCAGCCCCCATCATGCCAGCATTTTCACGCAACAACACCAATTTCTTTTGACCAAGTAGTGCTTCCGAGTAATTCACTGGCTCATCGTTGTTGATCTGGTAAATGCTCAAACCGGTCGGGTCAGTCACGGCATCAACCGCAAACACACCAATATTTGAGCGCACAAATGTACTTGCCGTATACGACGATCCGTCCATGGTGCTGACGTCGGTGTACCGTGGCTTGGTAAAGGGCGACGTAATCGTGTATGTGGCACCCACAGTGGCACTGGTGTCTGCATAGACTTCTTGAGTCATCCAGCTCGTAGTCGGATTATCTTCATCGTCGAATAACTGGACGTGCACATAATTGGTCGCATTCGCAGTCAGACCAGTCACCTTTGCCGCGCCATTTGCTTGATCGAACGCCAGTAAACTTGCAGTGTTCACACTGCTTGGCGGTGTTGCACTGTTCGTTGCAACTGCATAGTACTGCGTCGATGTACATGATTGCGAGCTGTACAAGGCGACGTTGATGTCTGTGGCGTTCACGAATGTCAGACCACCATTGACGACCATGTTGACTGTGCATTGCTCAACGTACTGATCCGAGTAGACATCCCCCTTGTAGGTCGCCCAAATGGCATCACATTCTGCACAATTATCCCAAATATTGCGCACATACAACACACTGAGTCGCCCCGATTCACCACTGTAGGGGGTAATCATCAAGTGTGGTTTGCCCCATTCGTCACCACCCAATTCAAGTCTTATTTTTTTCCATTGGTTGGGCGCAGGATCCAAGTTGTAGTAGGCAATGTCTACTGGGCCGAATCGTGGTCTGGTTGTGAAGTCGTTGTGGATATTGCCCACGAATACTTGCCCCGCACTGTCTGCGGTGATGCCGTTGCCGAATTTTCTCTGCGTAAAGTCCGACTCAAAGTATCTATTATTTTGGTAGAACGTCTTGTTGTGCTCGCCCGTCGGTGCTTCCCAACGCTTGAGGTTGGTGTTGTAGCGGATAATGACATGTTCCGCTGCATTCAACCCGCGCACGCCCACGTACAAGTTGTTGTCGTTGCCCATGTAGGCCGACGGCATTAGACAGTGCCCCAAAATCCCGTATGGTGCCGGTCTGGCATTCGTAAAGGGAGTTTTGTCTCGTGCACCACACAAATCAGTCCATCCCGAAGCTCCAGTGTAGACGTTGGTAATCGCGCGCGTGGCAGGGTTCACAAAGCCAGCCAACGTGACACCAAACCCGTAGCCAGCGGATACTTCGAAGGCTGTTGCAAGAAAAAACCTGCCATCAGGGAGCGCTGCGACTGCATCACTGCCCGACGTGAACTTGGTATACCCGTTTTCGGCAAAGCCAGGAATACTAATGTCCGTCCAAGTGGCAGTCACGGTTTTGACGATTTCCGTATTGTTATCATTGACATCTGCTGAATCATCAGTTGGGTCCTGATTGCTTCGAATTGTGCCCAAGGCAAACAACGTATTCTTCGCAACGACGGTGAACCGATTGCGCTGTGGCGCGGTCATGTCGGCACTAATCGATGCCACCATGTAGTCGTCGCTGACATCCATGCCACCGCCAGAGTTTGCAAGTCCGCCCCCACCACCAATGGAGAATGAGTACATGTGGTCATAATTCAGCGCACCAGAAGGGGTGGCTGGTGCATCTGCACCAATGACGAGCAGACGGAACCCATTTACGCCCACACGCCCCACAAACACGTTGCCACTGGGATCCGCCTTGACTATGGGCGGCATCTGCTTGGCACGCCCTTTGCCTGAATTTGTAGCAGATTCAGGCTGTTGCACGATGTAGCTGGCTACGGGCTTGCATATCCCATCTGAATCTGGGGTGGGGTCATTGGGATCGTATGCGACAATGTAAAATCCAGCACCCTGTTCTCTAAATGCAGCGATCGGGCTGTTGTTGACTGCCACGTACATCAGCCCGTTGTTGTGTAGGGCGGCAGAGACACTAAATGCAGTTCTGCCTGTACCTTCTGGTCGTTGGATACGGCATGCAGTTGAAAAAGTGATGTTGTTGATGGCATATGTCGGATCCGCAGGGATGACAAACATTGTGGATGCAATTGTGAATATTGTGATGATACGTAGTAAAAAATTGCGCATACTAATACCCCTAGTATATGTTTGAAATAATTATATATCATCGCGGCAAACCAATGAATGTTGTTCACATGATATGCAGATGACTTGCTTATGCATAAGACGACATATCATCGTCATTTGTTCATTTTTTGAGCACAATCAAAATCATCGAACGTGTGCCAGGGAGCACCCATGTGACAGCTGCGATGAGGGCTTTGACCAACCAGCGGTGTGGTGCTTTGAGGATGCGCGGCCACTCGAGGCCCACGGGCTCGTAGGCAGCATGGTATTCGCGGGCGACCACGCTGTAGCCGGCACGTTCGGCCATCCAGGCCAGCTGGGGCATGCTGAACAGGCGGCTGTGCGTGTAGTAGCGGGCGTCGCTACGCAGGTTGGCCCAGGTCTCGAATTCGTCGCGGTGGTCAAAAGGGCGCCACAGCACGATGTCAAACAAGGTGCGCAGGCGGCTTTTCACATAAAACTGATTGGGTGTGGAGATAATCAAGTGCCCACCTGGTTTGAGCAGGGTGGCAAAGGTCTCGAGTGCTTCGAGGGGTGGATTGGCTAGGTGTTCGATGACTTCCGAAAAGAGAATGATGTCGAACGACTGTGGCGGGTAGGGTGGGGGCTCATGGTCAATGTTCCAGCGGCGGACGTCGACGCTGAGGCGTTGCCACAACTCGGCGCGGTGTTCGGGGAAGAGGTCGGTGCCACTGACCTGATAGCCGGCCATGTGCGCCATTTCGGTGAAATGCCCGGGGTTGACGCCGACTTCGAGCACTTGTTTGCCGGGCAGGCGCAGCATGGCAGCGAGGAGTGCGGCAAAGCGGAAGCGGTGGTAGCGGTAGTACGACGGTTTGTTGTCGGGGTTGACCTGCGGGTATCGTCGCACGATATCACGGGCAGTCGTCAGCGGATCGTTCATGAACGTGCCTCCTTGGTGCTCACCCGTGCACAAATATCATACAGCGTGCGGGCGCGTTGGTGGTAGGTGTGGGGGGCTACGAGTTGGAGTGCCCGAGCCGCATAGCGTTGGCGCAGATCTGGGTCAGCAATGAGCTGAGACAGAGCGCGCGTCAGGTCGGTCTGGTCACCACGGGTGAACAAGCAGGCACCATCGTCGGCGACGATTTCGCGCAGGGCCGGCATATCCGGGCAGACCAGCACGCGCCCCATGGCCATGTACTCAAACATTTTGAGGGGCGAGGCGGTGCTGTCGGTCACGGTGCCGGGGATGGTGAGGATGTCGCTGGCAGCCAAGTAGGTGGCGACTACGGCCTGGGGTTGCACGGGGATGAATTGCACGGCATCAGTCAACTGCAACTGGGCGACCAGTGCTTGGAGCTCGGCGACCTCTTTGGGTCGCCCCCCCACAAACAGCACGCGCGCCTGCTGGCGGGTAGCGGCTGGGAGTTGTGCAAAGGCGTGGATGAGCAGGTCCAAATTGCGGTAGGCGAAGGTCAGACCGGCATAGGTGATGATGATGTGGTCAGCTGGCAAGCCGAGCTGTGAACGCGCGGTCTGCTGATCACTAATCTGGTAGATGCTGTCGTTGTAGGCATCGGCCAGGACGTCGATATCGGCGCTATGACGAAGGCCAGCCCGTGCGAGTTCTCTGCGGAAGGTGTCGGTAAGTGACACGATGCGGGCTGGGCGTGTGACGGTGACATCATCGATGCGCGCCACGATACTCTGGGCCCACTGTTCTTTGGGGCGCGAGTGGTTGGTGCCCTCGAGGTGGTGGATTTCGTAGACGACGGGGATGCCCAGCCAGCGTGGTGCCCATTGGCTCAACCAGTAGGCGCAGATGACTTCGCGCACGTAGATGACGTCGTAGCCGTGGCCGCGCCATTTGTGCCACAGCAGTAGCCAAAACACCACCCATACGAACGCAGTGCGTTCGAGGTAGTACCACAACGTGGACTGGTAGAGGCGCGACAAGCGCCCGATACCGATCCGCGGGATGAAGGTCACGTTGAGGCTGGCAAAGGGCGTGTCTTCATTGGTCATCCGTGGGATGAAGGCCCGACAGGTGGGGGCAATTTGCTGCAACTCACGCAGGGTCGAATAGGTCTGCACGGCATTGGCTGCCTGCAACGACATGCTGGTTGGATATGCCACATAGCACACACGCGGCTTCATGCAATGCGCTCCTCGTATAGTGCCATTAGTTCATCGGCGATGACGTTGGCGTGGAACTTGGCGGCAAATGCCGGACAGCGTGATTGCAAATCGGCATGGCGTTCGACGGCGCGGCGGATGCCGGCCGCCAGTGAGGCGGCGTCGCGCGGAGAGACGACTTCGCCGGTGTCGTCTTCGCGCACATAATCGCTGGCGCCGGTCGTGTTGGTGACGACCGGTGGCGTGGCCACGGCGGTGGCTTCGATGACGACGCGGCTGAATGACTCGGCCACCGACGGGATGACTGCCACATCACAGGCTGCCATGTAGGTGGCCGCCTCGTGGTGGGGTACTCCCCCGAGCAGATGCACGAAGTCGCTGACACCCAGGGCCGCGGCGCGTGCTTGCAGGTAGGCCCCATAATCGCCGAAGCGTTTGGTCGAACGATTGCCGCCCACAATGACGGCATGGGCCGGGATGCCCCAAGCGTGCAGTTGCGGCAATGCTTCAATCAGGTATTCGATGCCCTTGAAGGGGTGTAGCCGATTGAGACTGAGCACCCACACTTGCGCGGGGTCGAGTGCATGCCGTGCAGCGACCGTCTGCCGTGAGGCAACGCGGAAGTCGGGCAACGCCTGATCGGCTGGTGGGTAGGTGGGCACGGTGATGTTGTAGGGGATGGCCACGACTTGACGTGGGTCGGCCCCGTACTTCTCGACGGCCAGTGTGGCGATTTGGCGTGAATCAGCACGCACCACCGTGGCCTTTTGCATGACCCAGCGTACGGCCTGGCGTACAAACCAGTTGCGCGCATAGCCGTAGTCGAATTCGGGTACGGCCATCACGTCTGCACCGGGCAAGGTGACCATGGCTGGCGTGGCTGTGGGCTTCGAGAGCAGTACCACCAACCCCAGTGGGAAGGACGTCTCGATGTGAATCAGATCATAGCGGTGTGTGGCGAGATGTGCGCGGAAACTCAGCCACGCCCCCATCAAATACGGATACCCCGTCACCCACCCCAAGATGCGATTGGCAAGCTTGACCCATCGTGCTGGTGCAGTGGGTAAATGGTGCACGGTGACATCGTCCATATCAAATGTTTCAACATGCGACTGTCGCGACGACAACGACGCAACTTCCGTGTCGTGGCCGGTGCTGTTCCAGCGCCAAATCACTTCGGTATGCATCAGATTGCCGACGGCATCAGCATCATACCTCGGGATACAGTACAGTATGCGCATATCATTACCTTTTACTACTATGCTCTATAGTATCACAAAATACGCCATTGCCGCATACGATGCTACGGGTGAGGCGTGGATTGATCGATGATGTGCTGATAGAAATCAACGGCCTGTTGGGTGGTAATCATGCGTTCATAGGTTTGTTGCACATGTGTATAGGCATATGTGGTGATGCGCTGCCGAAGTGCGTCATCGCGGATGATGTGCACGGTGTGATTGGCCAGATCATGCGGGTCTGCGTAGGCATGCAGGAGGCCGTTCAGGTTGTGGGTGATGACTTCGTTGCAGGCCGGCACATCGGCGGCCACCACTGCGCAGTGAGCGGCCATGCCTTCGATGACGGGGATCCCGAACCCTTCATAGCGGCTCGGCGACACGAGCACGTGTGATTGGAGCAACAAATCAACTTTGACTGCTTCGGGCACCCGTAAGTGGATTTCGATGGTGTCTTGGAGCTGATTATGTGCGATGAACTCGTGCAACTGTGCCAGTTGACTGGTGTTGTGGGTAATCAAAATGATGCGAATGTTGGGGATCTGCGCGCGCATCAAAGGAGCAGCTTGCAACAGGACATCCCAGCCTTTGCGCAAGATGAGTTGGCCGATGAAGATGACGGTCGGACGTTCAGGCTTTTGGGGATTGGGATGCGGTTGATAGTACTGAAAGTCGACTGGACACGAGACGACACGAATCTGGTCGGCTGCAAATCCTAATTCTGTGAGCACGAGTTTTTCATGATGTGATATGGCAATAAATCCTGCGAACTTACTGAGAGGTGCGTGCAGCAGATAGTTACGCACGGCACGGCGGGGATGTTTGCCACGCATGAGGGCTTGGAGCAGTTGCTTTGCGGTGCGGAAAATTCGTTCTGGGTGGATGGGGGTTTCGAGCGGGCGTTCACGATCATCGACCAGATCGCCGTCATGCAAAATCCCGTAGGGTGACAGAATGATGGGCACGGTTTTGTGCCACAGCCATACGGCCTGGTAGGCCAGCAAATTACGCAGATGGTGAATATTGACGATATCGGGTGTGGGAATCGTGCGAGCAAATGTGATGAGGTCTTTGGAAAAAAATCCCACAGTGCGGCAGCGATATATTGTGAATCCCGGCATGTAGTGTTCGATTTGGGGGGTGTTGCGATTATGCCAGTATTCGATGGCGCTGACGGTGTGGCCTTGCTCTGCCAGTGTTTGGGCAAGCATGAACTCAGGGCGGCTGGGGAATTGGGTGTCGAAGCCGTACGTCGACACGAGCAAAATATGCATGCTAACCCTTTCTGGCTGTCTCGAGCACCTGCTGGTAGTAGGTCTCGATGTGATCGGTGACGCGTGGCCAGGCAAACTGGGCGGCCCAAGCCGGGGCGGCTGCGGCCATACGAGCGCGCAGGTCACGGTCTTGGTGCAAAACGCGAATCTGACGAGCGAGGTCGTGGTGGTCACGTGGTGTGAAGAAAAGCCCGGTTTGCCCGTCATTCACGACTTCGACGAAGCCACCAAAGCGTGAGGCGATGACCGGCAACCCGCAGGCTTGTGCCTCGACCAAGCCAATCCCGAAGGTTTCGCTGGCATGACTGGTGGCCACGAGTACATCGTGCTGATGCATCAAATCTGGCATGTGATTGCGCTCGACGCTGCCGAGGAAGTGCACGCGCTCACGCACGTTGAGTTGCTCTACGAGGGCCTCGAGTTCGGCGCGGTGTACGCCATCGCCGGCAATGGTCAAGGTGACCATGGGGGATTGGGCCACGGCGCGCACTGCGGTGTCGACCCCCTTCCAGGGTTGTAGACGCCCCACAAACAGCAAGCGTAGCATGGGTGATGTGGTGGTAGAGGGCATCGGTTTGGGGTGAAACAACGTGGTGTCGATGCCGTTGTAGACCACTTCGACGTCAATCGGGTAGCGCCGCATCACGGTGTCGGCGTTGAAGCGACTACAACTGACGGCTCCAGCGACACGCCGGGCCAGCCACTGGTCACCGCGATAAAAATCTTCGCCGTGACAGCCAAGGATGACTTTGGCGCCGCTGAGTCGGCCCGCGATGAGGGCTGGGAGCAGGTCGTAGGGCTTTTGGATGTGGATGATGTCGTAGCGCTGGCGGATGAGGGCCGGCAAAGCCGTCAGCGCCATACTGAGGCGTTCGAGGAGTTTGCGTTCGGCGTAGGCACGGCGCAAGCCGGGGATCCAACTGAATGCCTTGCGATCGATGAAGGGGTAGGTGTGCACGCCGACCGCTTCGACCCCTGCACGGCGTGTGCCGTGCCCGCCCCAGACATGGACGTCATGACCGTGACCGCTGAGCTGGTTGGCGAGATCCCACACAAAGCTCTCGACACCGCCATAGGCGGTGGTGGTGGTCAGGTTGTAGAGAGCGATTTTCATCAGAGATACCTCAAGAGCTGATGTTTGAAGGGCAACTTGACCTTGGCCAGTTGATTGCGATCGTCGACCTCCAGGCCACCAAGGAGTTTGAGGGCTGCGAAAAAGACGATGATGGCGATGATGGCCACTCCGGCATACAGCGGTAATTGGCTGAGGCGGTAGGTGACGCTACTGTCATGGGCGATGGATGGGATGACCCACGTTATGCCCCAGATGACCAGACCCATCACCGCCGACGCGCCGCTGACGCGCAGGGTAAACGCGATTGGCCACAGCAGTTGGAGGCGCGATCGGCCCCAGCTCGTAATCCAGATGCCGGCCATGACGCGTGCCAGCCCGAATGCGAGTGCCAGCCCGACTACACCGTACCAGTCGCCCAAAAGCCATCCGAGTGGGAGTACGCTGAGGGTGAGCAAGCGCCCGATGGTCACCAGTGTGAGGTGCTCGTAGACGATCATCACGTTGTGCGCCACGGTGAGCAGACTTTCGAGGAACAAACATGGTACGAGCACATACACCACCCATACCGCATCGACATACTGTGGTGTCAGGATCTGCAGGGCTGGCTTGGCGAGGAGCATGAGGGCGACAGCACCGGGGATGAGCAACAAGAGTTGAATGCGTACGATGGACTGATAGGCCCCGAGGATACTGCCACCCTCACCGGCCCGCACGCGCGTAAACAACGGTACAGTAATTCCGACCAGTGGCGTATACAAATATGACAGTACCATGCCAACCAGTGATGCCCCAGCCCACAGCATGGCGGCATCACTGATGCTCGTCGTCAGGTATACGGCAAAGGATTTGCTGGCCAAGAAGTCGGTCATCGTCATCAGATACGACACACCCGTGTACTGCAAAAATCCAACTGGTAGCCACGATCGCCAGGTCTTGCCGATACTGGGTGGCGCGTCGTTGGGGAGTACCACAGGCCCATGATCGTCGCTACGCCAGATGCTGACCACTTGCCATGTAGCTACAGCGACGGCGATAGTTGGTGCCAATGCGGCAGTAATCACGATGCCGATTACGCTCCAGTGCAGTGGATCTGCGGTGAATTGAGCACCGACAATGGCTGCAACCGCCAGGAGTTGGGGGAGCAGCCCTGCGAGCAGTGTGATACCGTTCCAAGCGCGTTGTTTGAAGAAACTATTGAGGTACGCCATCAGCATGTCGTAGAGCACGCCCATCAGGAGCATGCAGATGATGACCACAATGAAGAGCCAACCTTGCTCTGCGAGCAACGAGTGCAAGAGCGTTTGTGAGGTCCCATCGATACGTGTGTCAGCACTAATTCGATCAGCGAGCGATGTGAGATAGGTTTGCTGTTGCCAGATGAGTCCACCAGCAATGGCGAGCAAGATGACGCCTTGTACGGCAAAGACACCGAGCAGCAAGCGGAGCACCCCCTGTGGGCCGCGTTGTCGCATGGTCTCGGGGATGAACTTGGGCAACGCACGTGTGGTGCCGAGATCGATCCAGGTACCAAATGCGGCAGCAGCACCGCTTACGAGCGCGAGCAAGCCGTAGGCTGCCAAGGGCAAGACGGTCAGCTTAAGGGCAGTAGCAGCCACTTCGGTGAGCATGCGCAACGGCACAAAGAGGGTGTTCCATACCACTGCCCGTGAGACCTGCTGCGACAAACTTGGTGGCGGCGAAGCTGGTGGTGTATCGCTCATGCGTGCACCTTGGTGAGGGCGAGCTCGAACATGCCGGTATACCAGGCACGCTGAGCACGATAGGCCACACCTTCGAGCCCGACACCACGCAAGAGGGCTCGCACACGTTGGCGACTTGCTTTGTGGCTGACGAAACGCCCCTCACTGAGGGCAACTTCATTCATGTCGGTGGTACGGAATCCACACTGCTGTGCGAGGCGCACGAATTCCGGATAGTCGTAGTAGTGCATGGTGCTGAGGCGTTGCATATCGCGGAAGTTGGTGTTGGATTTGCTACGCCCACGTTGCTCAATGTAGCGTTCGGCCCATGGACGTGGCCACCAATTCAAGCTGGGGATGTGGTAGTGGGGGTCTACCCAAGCGCGGCGATTGATGACGGTGAGGAGCAACGTGCCGTTGGGCTTGAGTACGCGCCAGATTTCGTGCAAGACGTGTTCTGGGTTCTGTACATGTTCGATGACGTCCCAACATACAACGGTGTCGAATTGATTGCCCTGGAATGGTAGTCGCTCGCCAGCGCCATTGATGATGGGCATGTCGAGCCCGTAGCGGTCACCACGGAGCTGAGTAATACGGCAATACGCCTGATTGTACTCAGACACGGTGACGTGTGCCCCATGGAGCGTAGCCGCTACCGCAAACCCCCCCATGCCGGCCCCAAGGTCAAGCACATGGGTGCCCGCAAGCGCACCAGCATGCCGTTCGATTTGGGCGATGCGCTCGTGTTGGAACTGCTCTTGATAGAGTCGTCGTTCTCGCCATTTGACATAATCGCTGCGCCAGGTCATGTGTTGCAGCCACGGATCGATGGCGGCGGCCAATTCGTCGATGGGCCGCTGTGCTGGATGCGGTGTGTTCATTGCCATATGATTGGTGAATTCTCGATACGAGTGACCCACAGTTGTAGGGCACTCCAAAGTGTGAACAAGAAAATGGAAATACTCAGGACCTGACCGCTCACCCCACGGCGCCACAAGCGGTCAAAGATGACGGCATTACAGATGAAGACGATGGGCAAGATGTACATGATTTGTTTATCGACCATCGAGATGCGTGTCCCGACAAACATGAAGAGTACGGCAATCACGAACCACGCCGACATGTACGTCCAGAGTGGTTGTACGCGCCTGAGCAACAGAAACCCGGGGATGGTCAGGAGCATGGGGATAAATATCCCGTAATAGAGGTATTCGTTGAAGTCAGTGGAGTACTGAAAGAGAAACCGATAATTGGCGAGGTATTCGATGAGCCCTGGACGTTCTACCCCCACAGCTGATGCATCGTTGACCGTGATATTGATGAAGTACGGGATGGTACGTTCGATGATGGGCATGATGTATTGCCCATAGTAGATGAGCGTAGCCAATGCGAGACCGCCGTAGGTAATCCACAGCATGGGTTTGACGGCTGATTTGCCGTTGCTGTCAGGGATAATCCAGAGTAATACGGCAAGTAGACTGATAAACAATACGTGGAAGACAGCAGTGACAGTGTAGATGAGCATGGTAATGGTGGTGAGGACCGTGATTACGGCAAACACGCGGCGATTATTGAGGCTTTTGCCCCAGACAAGCAATGCCACACTCAGCATCAAGGTCCACCAGAGCCCGGTCGTCGTCGGCGTATTGCCCCAGCTATGCAACAGGAACGTCAGTGGTGTGATTGCATAGAGTGTGGCAGCCAACACACTGACGCGTTGGCTGAGCCCACTATGCCGTGCAATCACGGCAATGAGTACGATGCGTGATACGTCCATGACCACGCTGACCATCATAGCTGAAGTTTCGAGTGGTAATGGGATCAGGTAATAGAAAAGGCTCAAAAAGTGGTAGAACGGTGAATACGGAATCATTGGGCGTTCAGCACCCCATTCGGTGATTGGCATGACTGATTCCGAAAACGACCCTGGCAGATAGAACTTGGCAAAATTCCCAGTCGTCCAGACTTCGCGCACTTTGTCCATGTGCCAGCTAATATCAATGGGCACCATGTACGGAAACAAAATCCCACCGGCTTTGATCCAGATGCTGCCAATAATCAGCCACACAATCATATCCGTGAATTGCCCCAACGTGTGTTCATTGGGCATCAGCCATGCAATGAGCCGATACCAGAGTGGTACACTCACTGTGGTGAACAGGATCAGTACCAAGAGACTGGGATACCAGTCTGCGAGATATCCACGATCTACA
>VFQT010000214.1_pt1 | contig 93572 bp, 92 predicted proteins | sample 3512381 | NCBI WGS metagenome assembly VFQT01 (sample SAMN10412376, study PRJNA504923) | tailings metagenome | isolation source: Relicate 2 Philex TSF3 active mining site | place: Philippines: Tuba, Benguet | collected 2017-08-29
TGATCTCTGCCGGAGACAAGCTATTGAAGCCCCCGCTCAAGGCGTTGACTGCATCCGGAGAAGCGCCCTCCGCTTGTTGCGGCTGCGCCGTGTTAAGACCCATTATTCCCTGCACCATAGCTCACCCATAATGTATATGCTGTGGCAGGGGCCGAACCTGTTATAAGGCCCATCCACAATACATTTTTAAGCCTCGGAAGACAAGTATTAGACTGTCACCGAAACCGTTCCAACTCCACCTGTTGCAGACAAGCCCAAGACATAAGGCTTATCTTGCAACGAGATACGCACTGCACCGTCAACCTGAAACAAAGATCCCGGCTCAAGGCCGTAGTCGGTTGTTGGCAAATCCGTCAACACCATCGTTGTCTGACGCCCTTCACCGGGGTTCCTAATCAAGGTTGTCAGGATGTTGAGCATCCTGACCACGTCGTCCATGTATTGCGGGCTGTAGGCATCGGGCGACCGACCGAATACCGGAAGCGAAAGCCTGCGATCCATTAGCGTCTACCGTCTGGCTGGATTTCAATGCGCGGCGATCCAAGAGACCACCGCGTCCCTACCTTGTTGCTACCAACCCTAAAGGTTACTTGCCGCCCACGCAAACGTGTAAACACCTGCGTCGTGAACTGTTCAATCGGAACTGTAGCACTCTGTGCTACAGTATTCGTAGAACTGCTTGAGTAGTTAGACCCCGGGAACTGCTGCATCTTCAACGTCATGGTAGCCTGCGGGCTATCTGTTGAGTTGATAAAGGTCAGATCTGGGATGATCCTTTTCACAAAGGCAAACTGATCACCCTCACCAATATCAAACGGCGAGCTTTCGATATATGAGTTGATTGCGACAGGCGGGTTGGCACTGCCATCGTCCGTCCCAAGTTCTTGGTTGTAGAGGTAGCGATCAGGCGAAGCGGCAATCGGATATTGGTTTGTGCCGCGATCAAGCCATGCAGTACGTGCAAGTGTTCCATACGACCATGCTTTTTCTGCATAGTTGTACGTGACATAGACGTCGTTCTCCGACGCGTTGGCCGTCGGATAGAACCATGTGATCTCATTGTACTCGGAGTTGACGGCAGCGTAGACCTTGTCCGTCTCTTCCATGTTGATATTTGTGAACACATGATTCTTGATGGGGCATGGAAGCTCATCAGTTCTACCGTTGTAGATGTAGAACTTACCCATACCCATCCAGAAGACGTTGTCTTCGACGGTGGCGTAGCAGTTGTAACCAATCGACGTGATGTTCGATGCAATCGGGTTGATGCCGAATGTGTATGGCGGACCTAAGAACTGCAACGAGTAGAGCGACAAGTCAGTCCAGACCAGAATTTCGCGCTTGGTTTCGATGGCACGAATGATGTGCGTACCGGCACCGAGACGCAAATCACCCGCCGTGTTTGTGGCAGACGGTGTCCAGACAGTCGGATCTTCTTGTGTACTGAACCGAATCAAGAGGGGATCTTGCAACGGATTGATGCTGCCGTCGTTATTGATGAAGTTGTTTGCACCAAAGGCAATAACGTGGCGATCATTGTCCGAAACGATGATCTGTGTGGCAATTGTCGGGCAAGATGGGTCAGTGGACAGGGAATCAAGCTCAACCCCCCGTACACCGGTGCCAGTTGTTGCATCCCAATAATAAATGCCACCGTCACGTACGTTGAAGATCAGGTCCTCACCGAAGTTGTCAGAGGTCCAAAGACGAAGAGTATTGCCCACACTAAGCGTTGTTGCTGAACCCCAGCCACCACGACCCCATGTGCCTGCACCCCAACCTGTGCCACCGACCTGCGTATCAAGGCCGGAGTTGATCTGATAAGCAGCCGTGACAGTGCCACCGTTACCTGTGTCAGAAGCATTCGCTGTTGCAGAAGCTGTAATCTGGTAGTTGTCAGCATCAACAACGAAAGTGATCTGGTGTTCTTGGTTCAACACCGATGCTGTGATGTTGCCACCAAGACCCGTTGCGCCAGAGAATGTGACATAGTCGCCGGTAAACGCGCCGTGATTCACGTCATAGACGTTGATGACAGCACTGCCGTTTGTTGCGGTAAAAGGACTTGTGAGCGTGACAGTGTCACGGAGAGGAGTGATGTCAAATAACTCCTGACCACTTTCAATGTAAAACTTACACGTCGTACCAATCCCGAGGTAGTTGGCACCGCTTAATGCAATCCAGTTATTGAGTTCGCGGCAAGTGCCGAGGAATTGCGTAGTTGCGTATTTTTCCCAACCGCCAACTGATTGCGGGAAGCCGTTGCGAAAACGTACAAGGTTGCCATCATACCAGCCGCCCTCGTTCGTGTACGATGACACGTCCTTGATGATTCCGGGGCGAAACTGAAGTTTCTGTAGTGGCATTGTATACCTCAGAAGAACGTAAGAAACCCACCGGGAGAAGACGGTGTGTACGAAATTACAATAATGCCTTGCGCGCCTGCTGCGCCGGAAACGTAGTTGGGGCCAACGTCACCGCCGCCAGCGCCGCCAGCGCCATAAAGACCGCCAGTGCCAGCCGCGCCATAAATATTGCTCACGCCAGCGTATGATCCGCCGCCACCGCCACCTGATCCATGAGTTGAATCCCATTCTTGACCAGCGCCACCATTCCCTGCGGGAGTACCATTTGGTGATCCGCTTGAGCCACCACCACCACCACCTGCGGTACCCGCTGCTTGAATTGCTCCGCCGCCAGTGTTTGCATAATTGTTGCCGCCAGCACCACCGACACCGCCATAGCCTCCGGTACCAGAAGAGCCTGCATAGCCGCCACCGTTACCCCCGCCGCCGCCGCCAGCAAAACCACCGCTATCGCCGCCATTTGCGCCGTTCCCGTTTGGACCACCAGCACCGCCGCCACCGCCGCCACCATTGGACCCTACACCGCCATTGCCCCCGGAGTACTTTACTGTGCCGATGCCGGACGATGCTGCGCCACCTGTTCCAACAGGACTATTGTTTTGGCCTGATCGTTGACCGCCTTTTGCGCCAACCGATGACCCGCTTAAATTGCTTCCATTAAACCATGTATCGCCACCATCAACGCCCGTTGGAGACCCGGGCGTTCCACCTGCGCCACCTGCACCGACTGAATAATTTATTACGGTGCCTTTTGATAAATTGAGGTTGGTAACTTTTGAATATGCACCACCGCCACCACCGTTACATCCGGCAGTATTATATGAACCACTTGCCGATCCACCGCCACCCCCAATACATTCAACAGTGTTGTCAAATGGATTGAAATCATCAGGAACCGCCCATGTTCCTGACCCTGTTGTCGTGAGAAAAATTCTTGTTGTTGGCATTGTTTAACTTTGCAAGTTTACTGCGACGACATCCCAATAAGATTCCGTTGAGTTGTATATACAACCGACATACAAAACCTTTGAAACAACGGTTGTTGTAGGCAGGGTTACACCGATTGCGCGGAAACTTCCTGCGCCAGACGTTGTCCAGCTAAGTGCGCGAGCCGTTCCATCATCCTTGATCCGGATGATAATCTTACTTCCATTTACAGGAGATCCAGTCGTTGAAGCTGGAAAAGACAATGAGTTCGCCAAAGCCGTAACAACGTATTGATCATAACTTCCAATATCGAGAGAGATCGATGATGGACTTGCAGCAGAACTTACACGAGGGGCATACTGACCACTGACGCTCGTTCCCGGGACGTTGCTTGCAGCAAGAGTGATTGAGCCACTACCGTTTGTAACACTGATACCAGAGCCCGCAGTCAGCGTGGCTTTTGCCAGAGTGTTGCCTGTGCTGTTGCCAATTAAAAGCTGACCATCAGTATATGACGTCTGTCCTGTGCCGCCCGCTGCAACAGTTACTGTACCAGCAAGTGCGGAAAACGGAATGCTGCTGAATGTGTTTGAAGCACCGCTCATGGTTTTACCGGTGAGCGTTTGAGCCCCATCTTCCGTGACAGGGGCATTGGCAACCTCAATCACGTCGGTCGAGTTTGTATATACAATCGCCTTCTTGCCATTCTTAATAATGACACCGGTCTGTCCTGATACCTTGACAGTGACAGAGTATCCGCCGGTCGTGTTGTTGTAGAAGATGTATGGCTTATCGACTGCCGGTACTTCTACGGTGCGGTTGGCTGTCAAAACACCTGTAAATTCAAGGACATAGTTACGACCGTTCGAGGACGCCCCGTTGGGGATTGTCAGCACAGTTGGGCTTGCGCTGTCAGCGACGGCCTGCGTGACATAGCCAACAATCGCCTCTTCCATAATGGTGCCGAGGTTTGTGTTGGTCGTCGAACCCCAAGTACCGGACTGATCGCCTGTACCCATCAGGTTTATCTTAAGATTGGTCGAATAGGTACTGGTCATGAAACGGCCCTCTTACGTGCAAAAGCAGTATACTCTTTATGTCAGCTAGGTTCAATCGGAGTCCATATAGATGGGTCCGATGGTTCAATTTCTGTCCAGATTGAGCCCGGCGACGGATTCATCTGAGCCCAAGTTCCGGCCTCAACAGGAACAACTTGTGTCCAGATCGAACCGGGGGCAGGCGTAATACCGTTCCAGCTTGATCCGGGGTCGGGGATAATCTGGCCCCAGACCAAAACCTGACCGGCATATCCCGTGGCCTGTACGCCAGTGACGTACACGTTGGCGTCGTAGATCGTAACAACCGTTCCGACCAGAGCATTGGCTGACAGGCCATTTGGAAAGACGTTGGCGTCAAGGGTGACGGTTACGCTGTTTGTAAAACCTGTTCCAACAAGACCTGTCGGATAAACATTGGCGTCGTAAATTACAGATACGTCACCAACATATCCTGTAGCAGAAAGACCGGTAAGGTTAATATTAGCATCGCCAGTGGCGAGGGCTACACCTACTTCGCCAGTACCAACAACACCCGTGACGCTAAATGTCGAATCAAACTGAGTTGTAACAACGCCAACAAACCCCGTGGCATAAAGGCCATCGGGGTAGACGTTCATGCTTCCAGTTTGGAACCCGTTCCACTGGAAAGCATTTGGCTGGAATGCCTTGACCATTTTATGCCGTGTACGTTCCAGAAGAGTTAAATGTTAGAATCGTGTTAGAGCCAGACGTTGTAACCGTCGGTGATCCAGTTGTTGTTCCAGAATATGCTGATGTCGGAACTGACAAGATGACGACGCCGGATCCACCTGCTGACGCAGAACTGTTTGCAGACCTAGCTCCCGCTCCGCCACCACCGCCACGGTTTGCGGTTCCTGCCGTAGATGCCGTTACGCTACCACCAGCATTGCTGACAAGCGCGCCTTGACCGCCTCCACCTGCGCCACCTGCGCCACCAGAAGCAGAGCCTCCATCGTTCTGCGCTCCGCCACCACCGCCACCTGCATAGGTCACTGACGAGCCCGTAATAGATGATGCTGTACCTGCGCCACCCGCGCCGCTTGTTTGAGCGTTTGTTGGTGCAGCACCCGCCGCGCTTGCCCCGCCGCCACCCCCACCAGCGCGTGAAACAGGACTTGATGAAATTAGACCGGGGCCACCACCGTTGTTGCCTTGACCTGCTGTCCCAGAGCCACCGTTTGATCCCGTGTAACTAGATTCACCGCCAGAACCGCCGCCGCCCGATCCACCATTATTTCCGACAGGCGCGCCGTTTGCTGTGAGCTGACCCGCGCCCCCACCACCGCCCGTGGCTGTAATGGACGAGAAAACAGAGTTTGATCCGTTGCCGCCCGAAGAACCAGAAGACCCCGCAGACCCGCCACCGCCAACTGTTACGGTGTAAGTTGTTCCTTTGATGACTGTTGAGCTACCTGTTAAATAGCCCCCTGCACCGCCGCCGCCGCCATTGTTTGTTCCGCCACCGCCGCCACCCGCAACAACTAGATATGTCGCAGAATACGCAAATCCTCTAAATGAAACCCAAGAAGCGTTGGCAGAACTGTACCACTCAGGCTCGCCTGTTGTGGTGTTCATACGAATAAACCCATCGTTAGGAGATCCCGGCCTCTGGGCCGTTGTACCTGTCGGGATCATCAAATACCCTGTGCTAGTATTCGCCTGATCAGAAACAGCAGTAGGAGTAATATTTGCAGTTGTTGCAACCGTGCCTGTCGATGCAGGTAATGTAAGCGTGTTTGTCCCCGCAACAGCAGGTGCTTGTACTATAATAGATCCTGATGATGAGCCGGAATACACCGTTGCAGGTGTTGTTTCGCCTGTCGTTCCGTTAATTGTTACGGGCATATCTCACCTCAGTAATAAATAGCCACAAAACCAGAACCGCCGCCGGTCGAAGTGTATTGTGATCCTGACGCCACTTGATTGCCCCCAACAGCGTAGTGACTCCAGTTATCATAACCGTCATACGTTTTTGGAAGATCAGGGTCCTCGTACATCGCCGGAACAAATTCTGACCCAGTAAATGTAGCGCCGTTCAAAACGGTAGCGCCAATGTATCCCGAGCCGCCGCCGCCGCCAGCCATCGTATACTGCTCAAAATAGCCGCCACCGCCACCACCAAAATAGCCGCCACCGCCACCACCACCGTAAGCCTGATGGCCTCCGTAACCTCCGGTTAAGGCACTACCAGCACTCCCTACAGTGCTGGAACTTGTACCGGCGGCACCACCAGCAGATTGTGTCCCGGGTCCTCCTGCCGCTGCCGATCTACCATCATACGCAGAACATCCGTTTTGTCCGGTGGTACCCCCACCAGCGCCGCCCCAATTTCCATTTGCCATACGGCTGGCACCGCCTCCACCGCCGCCACCAGCAATCATAACAGCATTTGCCTGCGTAACTGATGTGCGAAAAATTCCGGTGTACCCACCGCCGCCACCCGCATAACGATTGTCTGAGTTGCTATACAGTCCACCACCGCCGCCATAGATCGGAGTTTGACCGCCCGCGTAGTTTGTTTGACCGCCACGTCCAACAACGATGATTAGTGACTCGCCTGCTGTAACAGGAATAATCCCCGTTGAATGACCCCCGCCGCCTCCACGCATTCCGTAGTTCCAGCCGCCGGAGTTACCGCCGCCCCCACCAGCGCCCCACATTTTAACGAGGATATGCGCTATACCAGCGGGAACAGTCCACGTTTGGTTGGCATTAGTGCAAGAAAAAGTAACTTTTGTTTTCCCAGATGGAAGCGCATAGAGAGGCTGCACCGGAAAAGGCATTGTTCCACGTTGCGCGCCAAAAGTTCCTGCCACCGACATTGTCATGACAGGAGAGGAAGTATTCACACCAAGAGTTGTTGGGTTAAAGCCACCAGAAGGTGTAAACGACCCTGTGACAACAAGGTTTCCAGTAACGGTTGCATTTCCAGATACAGTGGCATTTCCAGTAACGGTTGCATTCGCCCCAGTCGTAAGATTACCACTTGGGTCAAGCGTAATATTGACCGTCGTAGACGATGGGTTCTGGATGTTTGTGGCTTTGAGGGTGGACATTGTCTTTCCTTACGCCGTGTATGACCCAGAAGCGGTAAACTTAAGAATGGTATTGCTGCCAGACGTTGTGACCGTTGGAGAACCAGTTGTTGTGCCTGTGTAAGTAACAGTTGGCACTGATATAATTACAACACCAGAACCGCCTGCGCCGCTATTGCCTTGCGTTCCCCCATTCCCATAAGATGACGCACCTCCGCCGCCGCCTGTGTTTGCTGTGCCAGAAGTAGCATTAGCTCCTGCGACCGAAGATCCTGCGCCACCGCCTCCATTGCCTCCTGCGCCTGCGGTGACACCTCTCGGGTCTCCCGCGCCTCCACCGCCGCCTGCATAAAATACTGATGAACCCGTAATTGAAGATGCAAGCCCAACACCGCCTGCGCCACTAGTACCGCTAGTTGGAAAAGTGCCGCCAGAAAAACTAGTGCCCGCTGCGCCAGCTCCACCACCGCCGCCTTGAGCGTTTCCTCCATTATTTCCTTGGCCCGATGTTCCGCTGCCTCCAGCAGAACCGCCACCTCCTCCAGAACCTCCAGAATTACCTGCGCTTGCACTTGTCGCGCCGTACCCACCGCCAATAGCCGTTAGGCCAAATGCTGTTGAGTTAGATCCGTTGCTACCGTTTGCTAAAGCGCCATTTGTTGGAGCAGATGCAGCCGCCCCACCGCCGCCAACAACAAATGAATAAGTTGTACCTGAAATAAATGATGTTGAACCAGAAAGTAGCCCGCCAGCGCCACCTCCGCCGCCCGAGTTAACTGACCCAGAGCCCCCGCCTGCAACAATTAAATATGATACTGCATATACAGGAGGAACTGCCCAAGCGCCGTCACCACGCAAAAACGTACTAGAAGAAGGGGTTCCTGTTGCGTTGATTGCTGATACAGGAAGAGCTGCCGATGAAGCCGTGGTAACAACTGTTCCCGTGACGGCAGGCAACGTAAGTGTGTTTGTTCCAGCTACCGCAGGAGCATCTACAATAATGTAACCAGATGTGGAGCCGTTGAGTTTTAATGGCATGGCTTACACAATCGTCCAAGTTGAACCCGATGGCACGGTGACAGTGACACCAGAGTTGATGGTTATCTGACCTGCTGACAAAGCATTTTTGGTGGATGTTATAGTATAGTTTGAAGAGATCGTCTGAGCGTTTTCAATAATCGCGCCTGTCACGCTCAACTGACCTGTTGTATCCCATGTTGGGGCCCCAGCAGAGAGGCCGCCCGGAGCAATCGTTCCGGATGACACACCAACGTAGAGCACGTTACCGAGCATAACGCCCCAGAATGCGGTGCCTGAAGCAGGCGCGGTCGTGAAAGTGATTGTGCTTGTTGAAACCGTGTACGATGACGTCGGCTCTTGCACGACACCACCGAGCGAAATGATAAGCGCGTTTGGCGACCCCGGCGTGACAGAGGTTGAATTGCTCGTCAAATTGAACGTCGTTGTCACGCCATTGAAGCTGCCCGATATATCATCGAGCTTGCTATACGAACCAATAAGCGGTGGGTTGCCGATATAGCTCATCCTCGGTAACTCCCAGAAGCGGTAAACGTAAGAATAGTGTTGCTGCCAGATGTTGTCACGGTTGGAGATCCAGTAGTGACGCCACTATAATTTGTTGTGGGAACCGACAAAATAACAACTCCAGACCCGCCATTAGATCCAGTGTTTGTTGAGTAAGCGCCACCGCCACCGCCGCCAGTGTTTGCCGTTCCTGCTACAGAGGCGTTTGACGCATTCCCGCCTGCGCCACCACCACCTGCGCCACCAGAGCCTCTCGTACCGCCTGCGTTTGTGTTAACACCACCGCCACCACCGCCTGCATATGTTACAGAGGATCCTGTGATAGATGATGCCGTTCCAGCGCCGCCGTTACCAGCTACGTTGTTTGTTGCGGTTGCACCAACGGCGCTTGCTCCACCACCGCCGCCACCAACGGCATACGTTCCATTACCATCCGAGGCAATCCAACCTGTGCCGCCCGCGTATCCTTGACCAGATGTTCCAGAGCCGCCTGCCGCCCCAGAAGTGCCAGCGCCAATAAATGAACCGCCACCGCCTGAGCCACCATCGACGCCGCCGCCTTTGCCTTTTCCTGAAGGGGTTAAACTGGAATTACCGCCGCCCCCGCCGCCAGAAGCAGTTACAGCCCCAAATACAGAATTATTTCCATTGCCTGCCTGCCCACCAGACGTGCCGCCTGCGCCGCCTGCGCCAACTGTAATAGTGTATGTTGTGCCGACTGCTACGGTGCTTGTACTTGTTAAATAACCGCCCGCACCGCCACCACCGCCAGCGCCAGCTCCGCCACCAGCTCCGCCCGCTACAACAAGATAGGTTGCAGTATAATTTTGCGGAACATTCGTCTGATAAATAGAAGCGTAAGCAAGCCATCCTTGTGTCGAGTCAATATAAACAAGGTTAAGAGCGCCACGATTTGTATTTATATATGCGTTAGCGGTAGACGAATTTATTTTATTCCCATCTGGGGAAATTGTTATGACATTAGTTGCAGCAGTAGCAGCATAATCAACGATTGTAATCTGATCGCCTGCTGAAGGAGACGCAGGAAGAGTTACAGTAAAAGCTGCTGACGTTGTGTTGCAAGGATAAGCCCGTCCTGCGACTGCTGTAAATCCTGTAGTCTGCACAGATTGCCAAGCAATGCCCGGAGTTGCCCAACTTCCGTCACCACGCAAAAACGTCGTAGCCGACGGCGTTCCTGTAGCGTTTACGAAATTTGCAGCAACTTTAGTCTGTGCCATTACTCAGCCGCTTTCCAAGACGTTGTGGCTTCGTCCCAAACATAGAGTTTACCGTCTGTTGGATAAGCAACAGGCGCTTCCCATGTCCATGTGGTGTTGTTCAACGTCCATGACGGATATGGCTGCGGCGCATAGAACACGTCGTTTGTCGTGTCATATGTAAATCCAATACCAGCATAGTTGCCGCGAACAGCAGGCTGACCGCTTGGCTCGTTGCTATCAGGCAAATAATGAACGCCGCCGCGTGTATTGTACGAAGTTTGGATCCATGTGCCCGGCGATGAATCGACAAACGTGTCGAAGAACTCCGGCTCCGCCACGATGACCTGAACGACCTTGCCGTCCACTACTTTTGCAAAATGTCCCATGATATTTCCTCTTTATGCTGTGTAAGTACCAGACGAGTTATACGTCAAAATAGTATATGACCCTGAAGTTCCTACTGTTGGAGAACCAGTAGTCGTTCCAGTGTAATCAGTAGTCAAAATTTTAAGAATCACAACACCTGAGCCGCCAGCGCCGCCAGCGTTTACGTTGTTGTGATTGCCGCCACCGCCACCGCCTGTGTTGGCTCCACCGCTACCGCCAGTGCCGCTATTTGTTCCTGCGCCACCCCCGCCAGCGCCACCGCCGCCTGACGTACCTGTTTGAGTACTCGCGCCACCGCCGCCGCCTCTTGTAACTGACGACCCTGTGATCGATGAAGCAAGACCCGCGCCGCCTGAACCGCCTATATTTGTTGACCCGTTGCCAGTGCCGCCAACAGCGCCCGCACCGCCACCGCCGCCTTGCACGAAACTATATGTTGACCCATTACCTGTTCCGCCCGCATAACCTTGCGTTGGCGATACTGCTGAACCGCCTGCAAAAGAATTGCCGCCAGAGGCTGCACCGCCGCCCCCTGAACCGCCTGATTTACCTGTATTAGGCGTAGCCGCACCGCGACCGCCGCCCCCGCCAGTTGCGGTGAGCGTAGTAAGGTTGTTCCCAGCTATTGATGAATCAGAACCGTTACTGCCATCGCTATTAACAGAACCACCAGCTCCCGCGCCGACTGTAATGGTGTAAGAGTTTCCTTTTACAAAATAAATCGCGCTTTCAGCAGCTCCGCCACCGCCTGTTGTCTCTCCAGTAGTAGCATTTCTATAACCGCCCGCGCCGCCGCCAGAACCACCGTGAGCGCCACCTGCACCACCGCCTGCGATAACTAAATATTGTACCGAATAAGGTCTGCCCTGATTGAAACCGAGCCACAATGTTGATCCTGTATCATACCACTCAGGAGCACCTGTTGTTGTGTTAAAACGAACCATCCCCTGAGCAGGACTGCTTGGGCGTTGTGCCGTTGTACCTACTGGAATCATGAAATAATCAGTTGCAGTATTTGTCTGACTAGAGACTGCGGCGGGGGTAACAGCAACAGTCTGCCACGAACCATCACCACGCAAAAACGTAGACGAAGAAGCAGTGCCTGTTGCGCTAATTTTAGGTATCGTTACCGCGCCATTTGCAATATCAACCGTTGCAACTGCATCAGTTGCAAGCGCAGTCGTGTCGACAGACCCCGCCCCAAGTTGAGACGAGGTCAGCGGTGTAGAGGGAGGATAGTTACCCTGATAACCCATCTGTCACGCTCACGTAATTTCAAGCAAGGACACAACTGCATCGGCTGTACCAGAAGCTGTTACAACCTGAGCGCGAATATAGTTTGCTGCTTCAAGCACCACCTTCTGATCACCACCAACAATGACGATAGATGATCCAACGGGTACAGGAACTTGATAAGCGAGATAGTATGAGCTTGCACCCTTCACGACCTGCACATTGACCGTGATGCTCGTCGTATAGGTGTTAGCAAGCGAGAAACCGATGATGGTTGTCTGCGTTGCAGAAGGAGCGGTGTAGATGGTTGTGTAACCACCACTCGTTATTGCAGACCCGTAACTCTTGAACGTGTTAGCCATGACTCATCCTAACGCAATTGCCAAAGCGACCGCAGTTCCGGCAGGGTCTACTTGAAGACTTGTTTGAGCACCAGACACCGTTGTAGCACCAGTGCCACCATACGCAATTCCCAAAACACCGGACGTGATATTGGAAGCATCCACGGATGGAGCAGCCGTTGTCACTGAAGTAAGCTGGCCTTGGGCATTCACAGTAATAACAGGAATCGCCGTTGAAGAGCCATAGCTTGTAGCGGTAACACCTGTGTTACTAATGCTGAAAGTCGTACCAGCAAGGCTTAGGCCCGTGCCAGCAGAATAAGTGATCGGTGCGCCAAATTGGATAAAGACAATGTCTGTCGTTCCAATAGTAATTGGAAGCGATGTTTGCTGAACCCAAGACGTGTTGGCGTTTGTTGTTCCTGCTGTAATAAGAAAAAAGTCACCAGCATCGATTTGATTTGGCCCAGAACCGGCCTCGTCAAAGTCCGTGGCGCGTGTCATGACCCATGCAGTAGATCCATTACCGACAGTTGTGACAGTATATGCACCATTGTAAGGGGCGTTTGTTGATGTCTCGTTCTTAACAAGAATACGGTCATTAACTGAGGGAGTGCTTCCGTCGATACTCAATGCGCCGACGGCATTCGCCGTAAGCGTAGCACCAACGCCACTTGATCCGTTGTTGTATGTGTACGCTGGCAGCGCAGTCGTCGTGGCGTACTTACAAGACTGATGAAAGTTCAGACCTTGAGCGGTCGAGTCAACGTAAGTCTTGTTAACAAGATCGTACGCGCCACTCGGGACTGTGACAGTCGTGCCTCCTGTGATGACAGGGGATGTCAGCGTCTTGTTCGTAAGCGTCTGAGTTCCTGTCAGTGTCACGACATTGGAACTTGTGCTCAAAGCACCTGCTGTCAGTGACAGTTCACCGCTAACGGAGATTTCTTCCGCAGCGCCTGTACCAGCTGTGGTACGTCCTAAAAGCCTATTCGTTGCAAGCAATAAGTCATGGTCATCGTTCCAGTTCGACGGCCGGACAATACTAGTGTCAGCGTCGTCCGGTACTGAACTGACGAACTTGTGCTTGAGCGAAACGGTCATTTATCATCACGCTATGCGAATAATGGCGTTACTTGCGTCTGCCGCCGGGAACACGATGGTGAACGTACCTGCCGAAGCTGTCTTGTCAGAACCAAAGTCCAGAACGACAACTGACGGATTGGTATATGCACCGCTGCTCGGCGTTGTGTTGTAGATCAACGCGCCGCGAGCCGTGAACGAGGCCGACGCCCAAGACGTATCCGCAAAGTCCGTAAACGCCGTCGTGCCAGAGGATGCCGGATCGATACGGGTCAGAGTGTTGCCACCTGCCACATAAGCTGAACCCGCCGTATTGGTCGTCTCACCAGACGTCGTATAGGCCGTCGTGGAAGCATCCAGTGTCGCGCTGTTTGTGTACAGGGCAATTTTGAACGTGTCGCCGCCTGACAGTTTGAAGTCGTGGACGGCTTCCAGAAGCTGCTGCTTGAAAGACGTGCACATGAAATTTCCAGAGAATGCCACGATTTTTCCTTTAATTTCAATGGGTTACAGGAATCTTTGAATTTTTAACACCAAGTCTAGAAGGAGGTTTTACACCATTAGCAAGCATAGCCGCCCTTAATTTAGCACGAGTTTCTTCTGAATGGGAGTACCCAACTCGCCAGTTCTTAAGACCCTTATTCCAAGGCGGAGCCTTACCAAACTGGTGAGACTCGCTGTTTTTTTGAATGCCTCGTTTTTTAGCAGAGTCACTCATTTTTTTGCGGGATTCTTGAGTGTACTTAAACCCTCTTCGAATATCCGCTGCTTTTTTTCGCTCTGACTCAAACACCCTAAGTTTGAACTCGGACAATCTTCCCATCGCTATCAAAGCATACCAATTACCGCGAACCTGCGGAAATATCCTCACGAGCATTTTATGGCAGAGAAAATGTTCCTTGGCTGTTAGATACACAATGTTGTCTCTGTTGTTCTTGCCGCCCATGCACTTAGGAAGAATATGGTGTTTTTCACAATAACCATCAGGACGCATACGGTCTTGCGCCCTTTCGACCAAGATATTGTATGTTCTCAGGTAGTTCATAACTACTTTGATGCCTTTGATATCAAGTACTCAGAGGTCGATCTATCGCACTGAATAGCCTGTTTCATGTAGTAGAGTATAACCTGCTCGACCTGTTTTTGAAAGGCTCTTGCCTGCTCCCCAATCACAGGAGGAGCAGTATCTGAGACCTGTACAATCTTCTGTGCAGCACGATGTGCCCAAAACTCCGGAGAGTGGCCTCCGTTGGAGGACGCCACCACATCGACCGAGATCGTGGGCATGTGCATAGCTTCAGTAAACATCAGTTAGCCTTTACCCTAATAAGACCGTCACGATAAGCATCCACGTCTTCTCGGCCTTCGCCGTAGTTCTTGAGACGGGCCAATGCTTCCATGAACCGCTGGTTGTAGGTATTCAGAAGATCCGGCTCACCCTTCATGAAGGTGTAGGCTTCCACAAGGCAGCCATAAAGCAGGGCTTCCTGACCGTAGTTGCTGATCCACGTACCGCTCGTCTCCACCGTCAGGCTGGCCGGACGGTAGAAATAGTGCAGTTCCACGCCATAGGTGCTGTTCGGAACGGGGGCCAGAATGAAGTTATTGATGTCAAAGAATGCGTAATACTTCGGAACACCGGTAGCCCCGGTAGGATTATATTCCTGAAGGTATTCGACGTCCTTTTGCAGCAAGAAACTGGTCGATCCGTTTGCCGTGACAGACAGGCTGAAGGCGTTCAGGTAATCTGACGGAACAGCTAAGTACTTGTTACCGCTCGTTAAATTAGCCGTTTGGTTCTTGCGGAAGAATTGCAAATCAACATTGAACAGAATCCGTTCTTCCGTGTTCAGGATGAACTGGTCTATCTGGCTGTTGAAGGTTGTCTCGTCGTACTGTGTCCAATCCTTAATGGCCTGAACCAGTGTAGCGTATGTCCATGCCATCAGGTGATCTCCACAGTAACAACACCGACCTGAGTAATCCCCTGAAGCAAGGAATTTTGCAAGAACGGAAACTGCCAATCCTGCACCGGCACATCCATCGGCTCATTCCGTGACAGGCGAGGCTCATACAAAGCCTGCGGTTCCGTCGGCGGATAAATCGGACTCAATTGCGGATGCTTGACTTCCCAGCATTCCGGGCAGGTCTTAAGGCCATTCCACTCCTTACGGAGCTGCAAGTAGTCATACTGAAACCCGCACCGGTCACAGATAGCTACAGCATAAGAACCGTAAGCAAAACGTGTCATGTCAACACGCGGTAGGAGCTTCTTCCCGGCGTCAGGTTCAGAGAAGCCCTATCCCTGTCTTCAGTTGCGGCTCTGATGAACTCCTCGTCGTAGACTGCCTTGAGCAAGGCAACACGCTCCGGAGCCTTCTTAATCGCCAGATAATATGCCAGCCCTGCTGCAAGGCAGGGGTAGAAACGGAACGGCATTTCCATCGTATTGACGCCTGACGAGGCATCATCCATACGCGTCAGCTTTGTCACGATGACTTCGTAGTTGTTGTCAGGAGCAGGCCAGACATACAAAACTGGGGTGATCTGACGGTCAATATAGTACTGAGTCGGCTGGCCCGTCGTCAGTTTGTTGGGGATATTGTTGTAATATTCCCGGCTGACACGGTCCATCGTTAGGTCCGCTTGTGACGCTGTACCCTGACCCGTAGGCATACGGCAAATCGATTGAATGACATCGATGTCAGAAGCCGCGAGGTTGTAGGTTGGCGTACCGGGGACCATCGTGATCGTCTGGTTCTCAATTGTCCATTGCAGGAGCCCACGGTTGGCCCAATCAGCCAAGACAAGATTAAGACTACGACGAGCTGTCCGCTGGTCGTAGCCTGTTCTTACCTCAATACCGCAACGCTCATACGCCTCTTCGATGTACTCAGCGACGTCAAGCTCAAAGGACTTAGTCCCAGAAGTGGTCATTATTAGCAGCCTTTACCGCTCTTCATCATACCGCCCTTGTTCATCTTGACGGTCTTTTTCTTTGCCATGCCGCCACGCTTGTACTCGGACTTCTCCATCATCGGAGATTCCTTTTTCTCGTGCTTACGCATAGCAGCCTTGGAAGCGTACATCTCGCCTGTGCCCTTTTCCTTGACCATGGCGGAGTTCTTCATCATCTTGCCGTTAGGCATCTTGTGCATACCTGACTTTTTCATCTTATCACCCTTCTTTGAGAGAAGACCATTTACGATTCCATTTGGCATCTTAGCACATCCTACCCTTGCCGTGACCACGAGCAGCCATGCCACAACCACGGACCATGCCGCCTTTTTTGTAGCCAGCCTGAGACTTAGCCGTGCGTAAATTTTCAGAGGCAGCGTTCATGCGATCATTCAAAAGTTCGGTCACGGCACTTTCATCCGCTATTTTTGGGCGACCTTTTCTGTATTCTTTATAGCCTTCAAAATCGTTGTCAGCTTCAGATTTTTTACTCATCGCGCGGCCAACCCGCTGAGCTTCGGTTTGCCCAGATGCTGACGGACCTACTGCCTTACTGGCTGGCACCATGTCAAATTGATATGGAATATTCAGCATTTGATCTTGAGTCATCGGGTTAATTTTTTTCTTTGGCATGTTACTTACCCTTCTTCTTTGACATACCAGCTTCTGACAAGGCTATGGCAATCGCCTGCTTACGGCTCTTGACCACTGGGCCCTTCTTACCGGAATGAAGTTTACCAGATTTGAACTCACGCATCACTTTTTCAACTTTACCCGGCATCTTTTTCTTGACCGCGCCGCCCTTCTTATAGACGCCACGACCTCTCAAAACATCTGCCTTGGTTACTTGACCGTCGCCGGTAAGATCTGGGAACTTTGCCATCATCGCCTCATCTAAAACGAGCAGTTTTCTGGGCTATGCCCTTCGGCTGCTTTACGAACTGTTTGCCCTTGGCTTTACCTTGACGCTTCGCCTTGGTAGTCGCCGCATATTCTGCGGGTGTCAGTGACTTAATGGCTGCTTCCGGAAGGTATCTTTCGCCGGTCTTTGACGAAGGCTTTCCAGATTTTGTGCGCCACTTTTGCGCCGTCCAATCCTTAAGTGATTGCTGCGGAGATTTCATTAGTCTCTGTAGCCCCCACCTTTTGCTTTATACTGCTTGGCTAAAAGTTGTGCTTTGCGGGCTGACCATTGACCTGCGCCAGTACCCTGAACAGAAGAAGCCTTAATCTTATTGAACAAAGCTTTACGCATACTCGGCTTCGTGTAGTTGCCAGAAGCGTTCACTTTGCTTTTCGATGCAGGCTTCTTAGCCATTACTTCTTACCTTTTTTACCTACAGCAATCATAATCGCAATGCCGACTTTTGGCTTCTTTGCAGAACCGCCGTTCTTCATCGCAGGCATCATCGGAGCCATAGCCTTCATGCCGGGCATCGTCTTACGGGACTTGTTCTTTGCGATTGTCTTCGCAATGCTGGGTTTACGCACCGAACTTCTCCTTGAGTTTGCTTATGCCGCGTTGAACCGTCTTCGTTTCATAGATACGAATACCCGTCCACACTATCGTAAAACCCGCAGCAATAGAAGGAAGCATGCCCATTAATGCACCTAAAACCGTAGTAACCGAAGCTAAATCAAGGACGTGCTTCATGCCGTCATCAAGATGTGTCACTTGCACCTCCACCGTTTTCTCGCTTGACGGAGGCGGCTATTCGGATCTTTCGCAGCCTCCGGAAACTGTTTCATTTGTCCGGCAGAGCGAGCACAGAATGACTTACGGCGCTTTGCCCTTTCACCAGACGGGTTCGATTCGGTCACTGCTGTCTTCAGCTTTGAACCGGGGTTTGCACGGCGATAGGCTTTTACGCCTTTCTCCGTCATTCCAGCCCCCTGTTTGGTGGGGCGGAAATTTCCAGACTTTACGGAGGTTTTGATGCCCATGTCCTTAGCCATCACGCAGTCCCCGCATCATTCTTAATCAAAACAATAACAAACATGCTGGAGCAATAATTGTTTGTTGCTGCTCCAACTGCTTGTGCCTCTAGCGTGGTCTTCTCTGGGACCGCTAAAGGAAATTCAAAGGCATAGTCCGCAGACCCGTTATTAATTGTAGTAACAGCGGCAGTACGACGTATATCATCCGTACCGCGTATCATAAGTCTTCCGGTAATTGCACTGCTACTACTTACCTGACCCGCTGTAAAAAGGCCCTGCACGACATACCCAGTGTAGCCCGCAGGAATGGTGTAACTGCCTGTGACACGAGTGTTGTAGTCGTATTTGATGATGTCATAGACAGTTGCAGGAATGCCTAATGTCACAACGCCTGTGCCAAAGTAAATGTTACCGGCGGCGCTATTAGAGGATCCGGCAGTTACAACGTAGCATTGATTGACGTGAAGATACGAGTTCGTTGTTGTGACAGCCGTCAAACCGTTCAGCGTAACTGTTTCAGAAATAGTGTTGTGATTTGCGTCGAGACCAGACAGATAAACAGTTCTTGCGCCTGTCCCTGCTGCGGTGTCGTTTGCATTATCAGAACTTACAGAAAGCTGTAGTGCTGCTGACGGAAACTGAAGAAGACCACCGTAAGGCCAGACAGTCTCAAGTGAGCTGTCTACGTCATCGTTATAACCGAATACGGTGATGCTTTCATGCCACGGGATCTGCCCACGCGCCACTTGAAGTTCGAAAGGCTCGTAGCTTCCGACTCTGGTAATTGAAGCAGGTGGACGCGGAGCAGCCATTTATGCCTCTCAGCCGTAGTTCTTTGTCATCTCAAGGACGACAGTATATCTGTCACCGGCAGCAGCGCCGACGGTCGTGAACAATACGTCGCCGGTTTTACCAGCACCTGCATTGTTATTCAGGCCGCCAAACCGTTCAAAATCAAACGTGATGAACTGATCTGCACCGATTGTGTAGCAAACAACGTCGGTCGTTGCATCCCAAAGGATATCGACGCCCATACCTACCGTCATAGCGTCCAGCTTAACAAGATTTACGCTTGTGCAAGGTGTACCTTGATAAGGCGTCAAAGCAGAGACATCCACCTTAATTACGGCGGATTCACCAGTGCCATCGGAAATGTTCGTGAACTTCATGACAGCCGTCTTCGAGCCGTCAAAAATTACTTGCGAAGCTACAGCATCCGCCATGTGATTCTCCTACAAAACAGGTTGTAAGGGCGATGCAATTGTTGCACCGCCCCCAATCACATTAGGCGGTGTATGTGCCGTGCTGGATGTAGTTCACAACGAGTGTGCCAGCGCCAGCGCCGGTGTTCGTCGAAGTGACACGGATCTTAACGTCTGACGTGCCGACGTTTACCCAGTTACCAACGCGGGTTGCGTCAGCGCCAGCCGTTGCTGCGATGATGCCGAGCGTACCGCCAGCAACTGCGCCAGCAGCCGTGAAAGCCGTTGCAGAAGCCGTTGAGCCGATGCCGAGCGTAGAGGCTGCGCCGTCCCAAACTGTCGTGACAAAAAGCTGAATGCTCGTGATCGTCGAGCCCGCCGGAATCACGATGTTGGTCGTGTAAACACCAGCCGAATCACCGTTCGTGGCTTGCGTGATTGCTTCTTTTTGAGAAAGAACAACTTCACCAATGTTGGCAACGTCCGTGCCGAGTGTGGTGCCGGTTGTGTACTTGATTGGGCCCGAGCGTACGGGGCCGGAAAAAGTCGTCGTACCCATTAGGGTCTCCTGTCGTTGGGTGTGTCAGCCACTATGACTGTCAGGGACTAGAAAACTGTATAACAAAAAGGGGGCTGACACAAGTCCAGCCCCCAATCTGTTGTAACACGGTCAGTGCAAATTACGCACCTTGTGAACCGTAGATACCGCGCGGGTCAGACCAACCGAACGAATAACGCTCGCGGGCCTTGTAGCGCACGTTGCCTGTGTCGAAGTCGCCTTCAAGAGCGGTCTTGAGGGGCGAACGAACGAAGTGCTTCAAGCCGTTCGGCGCATCGGTCTTCACAAACCACGCATCAGGGTCAGTCAAGAAGTGATTGACCGCGAAGCCATCAGGCAGGTAGCTGCCAGACTTGATCGCGTTGATATCGTTGTCTGCTGTGCCGGTGCGTTGTTCCGACTTCAAGAGGCGCTGTGCAGTGAACTGAAGCTGCGGAGGAATGATGAGCTTCATGCCACGGAGAGCGACCTTGAGGCCACGTTCGTCGATGAACAAGGAGATATCAATGAGGGCCTGCTCAAGCGAGGTTTCATTGAGGTCAGCTTGCGTCGCGAGCGTGTTCGACCAGTTGCCACCCATTGCAGTCGGGTGAGCCGAGTTCACCAACGAGACGCCGTCGCCGCCTGCATATGAAGACGAGAACGCGTTGTTGAGAACCGAAGCTGCCTTAACCTGCTTGGTGTTCGACATTGAACGGGCCAAAGCGCGGGTGTAGCGAGCTGACAACTTGTCGTAGAGGTTGTCTTCCACAGCTTCTTCCGTGATGGCGAATGCAAGAGCAATCGTCTCATGGGTGTAGCGAGCCGTGAAAGATTCGCCTGCCTGATCATAAGCGACGGCAGCGCCTTCGCCTTTTACAGGGGCTTGTTCAAAGCCATAGAGCATGACTTCTTCTTCGAATGCACGGTCTGAATTCTCCGTATCGAAGATTTCAGCGTGTTCGTTGTCGTAGCGGTCATACTCCAAGCCAAAGAGAGCATTGAGGCCGGGCTCAAGCTCTTTGAGGAGTTGTGAACGGGTAATTGCCATTGTCCATTACTCCTTAGACGCCAGCGCCTGTGCCGTTAGCACAGTAGCGATAGAAGTGATTGTTAAGCTGAACGATGGCAATGCGGCCAGCAACCGACGGATCCGAATCGTTCGGCGTATCTACGAAGCCGAGGATGCGGAGGTTGAGGGTGTTGGTCGTGTTAGCCGTCGAAACCGCAAGCTCTGCCGAAGAAAGACCCGAGGTCGTTGAACCCGAGGTTGCCGAGGCAAGGTTTGCGTTAGCGTGGATGAGTGAGTCTGCTGCTGCCGCATCGCAGTTAATTGCGAATGTTGCATCTGGGTCAGAAACAATCGTTGCTGTCGCGGCAGTGTTTGCCTTAACAGCAGCGGTTCCCGGCCAGTACGGCGACCACTTGGGCTTGCCCGTGAGGTCGATGTAGTTGCAGCCCATGAAAACGCCGAGAAGCGGAACAGTACCGCCGTTGGCATTGCCGACGATGTCGACCAAGCCGTTGGCGAGCGGAATCACAGGGGTGCCCTGATAGATAACGCTTGAGGTACCAGCCGTCGAAGCCGTCTGAATGTTGTAGACGACGTCGCCGGTTGAGTTCACACCGCTTCCAAGCATACGATACGGCTTCAAGCCGAACGCGGCATCTGTATTTGCCATTGCTTAGATCCTTTGTTCAGGAGGTTCTTGGACCTCCAAACGTGACACGGGATTGCCGATCAGGTTTCTGAATCGGCATAGTTGAATTGCTCTCTCGCATCAGGTCGTTATCCACCGCGATGATCTGATCACCAGCCATTTTACGGTAATAAGCATTACGCTGATCGACGAGTTCTTTTGGAATACGAGCCAAGACCAGACCACCTACCGCAATCACTCCGGCATGTTTGCCGTCCTGAAGGCTCGGGAGATCGTCCCGATCTGGATATTCCTCTGCGCGAACCAATTCGTAGCCTTCGCGAAGGCGAGCGGACATATTCTTCCGGTCATCGAACCCGTTGGTTTCATAACGAATCCAACGGTGAACAAAGCCCTCCGGAGCCGGAGGTGCGTCCAAGGTGGACGGGGGGCGCCAGACTTTTGGTCTAACGGATTTTTCGCGGGTCACTTCTGCACGTCCAGTACGAGTCATTGTACTCTCTCCTGTACGAGCTTCAGTTGCCGTTTGTAGTCATCATAACTGACTCCCAACCTTTTGGCAATTGTCTTCTGGGTTTCGCTGAGTTCAACGTCACCTGAAGAGCGTTTCACCTGTGTTGGACGGGCTGAAGCTACGGGGTTGTTGGGTTTCTTCGCTACGGGTTGCGAAAATTTATGCGGGAATTCCTGACGGATACGCTTATCCAACTCACGATAGTAATCATCGTCCGTGGCTGAATAACCTTCCTGCATAAGATCTTCGTGAATGCCCAAAGCTTCTTGGGTCATGGCTCGATCTTTTCCGAACCATGCATTCTTCTCGGCCCAGTTCTGGGCTTTTGGATCAGGCGACGCTTCTCTAGGTTGCGGAGGCGGAGGCGTTTGTCTTGTCGGTGCCTCAACTTCCTGCTGCCTGTAGGCCCGATAATTATGTAGACGTTCACGTTCAGTCGCCAAACGAACAAGGTTCGTTTGAATCTCAACCTGTTTGTCTACGTCACCGCTATCTACAGCAAACTTAAGTTGGTCGCGATAAAGTTGCTCTTGAGCAGAGAGGCGTGTCTCTGCCTCAGTTTCAAAACTTTTACTAAGAGTTGTTTCACGTTTCCGGATCTCATCCAGTTCCGTTTTGACAGCCTTGGCGTATTCAAGGGCTTCTTGTTCGCGGCGCTGCGCCTCCCTAGCCTTGTAGGTAAGCTTGTTGATTCGCCTTTTAACAGTCTCGCTATACGAAGAAAGCTCGTCATCTTCGTCTTCGGAGGCTTTTTTCTTCGGCTCTTCTGCCTGTTCCTCTTTATCAGAGGCCTCGGCGGAGGCGGCTTCTACCTCTTTTTCAGGGGCAGATTCGGACTCTTGTTCTTCAACAACGTCCTTTTCCTTGTCTTCTTCCTCGAGCATGAATCACTCCATGTTGCGCTTAGACGTGCAAGACGTCAGCGGGATCCAGAATAGTCGCAATTACCTCGTCATCATTGATGATTCGGACTTCACCACCGTCGATACGGAATCGTGCTCCGGCATAGCGCCCGATCATGGCCCAATCACCCTTCTTGCACCAAGGGCCGGTAGGAAATTTTTCCTTGTCATTGTAGGCCTCAGGCCCAATGGCAAGCACATACCCCACCACAGTGGTCAAGGAGTTCCGCTCAACGGTCTCGTCCGCATACAGGACGCCGCCTTTGGACTGTTTCGGGCCACGATAGGGGAGAATAAGAACGCGCCATCCCGTTGGTTTAGGGAGGCGTTCCATAACATTAGCTGGGATCTTTGTGGGGTCTAGAGATCGTTCGACCTCTGGAACATAAGCATCGGCTACTGTGGGTTCTGTCGGTGCTTCTTGTGCTGGGACCGGAGATGCCGGTGCTTTCTTGGCCTTAACGGCCTTTGCTACGTGATCGGGTAGAATCAGACCACTCATCGTCGTTACCACTCTTCTTCAGCAGAGAGACTATCTGCTCCTCCACCGACACAAACGCTTCGTACTGAGAGCGAAGCTTTTGATAGGTAGCGAAGTCCGGAACAGACCCCTCTGTTATCTGTTCCGTTAGGACTGTAGTCCTTTCGCGTAGGAATTTAAGAATATTTTCAGCTAAGTAAAGACCGTCCACGGGTTGTTCCCCTTTTATTTGGGCGAGTTCTCATGCTTGTGAGCAGACCCAAAATAATACGATAGCACCAACATCAGGGCCCCATCCAATGTACCAAGGACTCGAGCCACAAGCTCCCGCATAGAACCGTCGATAACATTGTGCAATAAGAACCATTGGACTGTCCCCCACGCAACCACAACGATCACGGCAAGAACGCGCGGTGTCAGGTCATGGGTGACCATTGCCATCTTGCGTGCTGAATCGCGGTCAGACGCCGCAATTCTTTCCAGATCTATATCCAGAGATTTCATTTGGACTTTGAAATCAGCATCGATCTTTTTCAACGCGGAGAGCTGATCTGCTGTCGGATTAGCGAGAGCAGTTTTAATATCATCAGCCGTCGCGTCCTCGTGACCAAACAAAGCTCCTGATAAGGCTTTAACGGCCATACCGGCCACAGGACCTCCAAGAGCAGTGGCAATCGTGGGGGCAACTGAACCGATTAATGGTCCAAATGTTTTAAGGATATCCATGTTCACGCTCCCCAAATAACAATAACTAACCCAATAACACCCATAGCAATAATGAGCCCACCAACAATGCTTCCAACAAATATTGCATCTCTACGGGCTTCTTCCATCTCTTCCGCTTGTAGTCGTGCCTGACGAGCAGCTTCTCTTTTCATCTCAGCAACCTGCTTTTGAATGTAGTCCCAAGCGTTTTTCCCATGTTGGGAAATAAACAGGTTCTTTGCATCAAGTGCCAATTGATTGGCCTTGGCCTTGGCGCTGTAAAGTTTCATCGCCTCAGCTTCAAAGTCTTCCGTAGATTGAAACAGGCGTTTCTTTCGTGGCAGCGAAACAAGCTGCACGACTTTAGCTACTTCAGACATTAAGCTGCTGACACGGCGTGCCGTATCTACAACGTCCTCACCCGCACTAACTGCGGACTTGAGGCCGCTATAGATAGCGGTAGCACCGGCCAGTATTGTAAAAGGATCCATTAGCGGACGATGAACATCTGACCGCGAAGCATCGCACCAAAGCCGCGAGCTTTCATTTCACCCTTTGAAGGTGCGCCCGGAACAGCTACGTTTTCCGTCTTACGGAAAGGAACTGTGCCTTGGCCCTCAATTACTTGCACCATATCATCGACCTTAGGGGTCTTTGTCTTAGCACGCTTAATCGGGTAAACCATATCATTCTCCTCTATTACGTCCGTACTTACGGAAGTATTCTTCGTCAGAGAGATTAGCGTCGCTAGAGCCTTCTGACTTGCCACCAAATAAAGAGGCAATGCCTTGCCCCAACCCACCGAAGATTGCTTCGCCGAGATCTTTTACATAATAATCGACAACTGGCCCCTGACCAAAGTCCACGATTCGTGACTTAACCTTGCTCATGTCGCCGCCAGCAAAGTCCTCTGCATACTTCTGCTTTGCGTATCCGATATCAGCCTCCGGATAGGTTGAAGTACGTCCTTGCGCTTCAAGCTGCGAAATGCGACCACTAGTATCAAATAGACTACCAAGCCACTCACCAAAAGTCTGTGGACTCGACGACGCTGCTTGCGCCGCCGTTTGTGCCCCTCCCCCAGACACAGTTACGCCTAGCCCTTCTTGTCTACCAGAAGCTGGTGAACCAATAAACACGTCAGCAGGAGAACCTGCTTCCATGAAGGTACGTGGCTCTCTTACTCTTGCCCCCGCTACTTTAGCGTTAACCGTACCAAGGACATCGGCAACGGTTTTGTTATCACCAAGAATAGAAGGATTATACCGAACAGCTTTTTCTCCAACCACCTCAGAGATTGGTGTATCGGGGGCAGCTTTTAATGCTTTTACAGCAGCGTTTACGCCAAGGAAGTGTGAGGTATAAAGACTTTCCGGCGTAATAGCGATGCCGTTGTTGCGAAGTGTGCGGGCATTTTCTATCGCAAGATTTCTAGCCATCTCCGTAGAAAGGACCGGATTGAAACGCAGATCCAAAACTTCTTGTTCTGTGCGGCCCTGTAAAAGGTCTGGGCGAGTCTTAGCAACTGTATCAAGCCACGTTCCCTCCGTGAACTGATATAAACCAGAGGCCGAACTTTGTTTGTTCTTTGCCAATGGATCTCCGCCACTCTCAATGATGGCGGTTCTATCCAAGAAGTTGTTGAGGGTATCGCGATAGGTGTAGTCCAGATTTTTACGAATAGCGGACTCAGGCACACCACGACGTTGTGGACCTGTCTCTCGACCCATCATTGGGTTGAAGTCATACTTACCGAACTGTGCTCCTAGATCTGGGATTGTGTAGCCGGTAGGTCGAATAGCTTCTGTTGTGGGTGCAATAGCCATCGTTGGTTGTGGCACGTTTGCAAAGATTGACGGCATCCCTACCGTGTAGGGAGTCATCTGATACTGAGCAAAATTGGGGAATGATATTGGTGCAGTTTGCGGCTGAACTTGTGGAGCCATGCCATATCGCATTGTCTCGGCAGGCGAAAATGGAAATGCGCTGGTCACATTAGAGCCACGGCCCTGACCCATCGCAAGTCCCATGTTCACAGGCATGGCCGCTTCGGCTGGTGCTACAGGGCGAACATCGGTTACGTTTGAACCACGCCCTTGAGATTGATAGTCACGACCGCCGCCACCTGCGGGAGTCCCGGCGCTGGTTGTACCAAAGCCCCCGCCGCCACCTATCGATCCGCCACCGCCCGTTCCGAAGCCGGGAGTATCACCGGCACGAGGGTTAAACCCGCCACCTACGTCCCATGTATCAGCCATTATTGCCTCGTCATCTTAGTAGCGGCTACACGCTGCATAGCCGTGTTAGCGCGGAGTTGAGCAATGTCTTCCATCGATTGGATCTTCTCTTTGTCCAATGCAGTCTTCGTCTGAAGCTTCTGGGCATCAAGAGCAATCCGGCTTTGGTCAGACTGAGCCTTCTGCTGAAGTTCCTGTGCCTTCAATTGCAGGTTCTGCTGCTGCAACTGCACAAGCGGGTCAGGACCTTGCTGAGGCATAAGCTGCTGCATCAACTGCTGAGTCATCATGGCTTCGATCTTGGCGACCTCGACTTCCATCTCTTGCGGCTGCAACATGACATTGATGCCCTGTTGCTGCATTTGGATGACAACCTGTTGCTGCGCTGCGAGAGACAGGTGCTCGAGGACGTGGGACATCAGCACGCCATACACTGCCGGTGACATTTGAATCAGCGGCGTGAGCATGAAGGTGATGTGGGTTTGGATGTGGGCCATGTGGTCCTGTTCCGGGAAAACCTTCAACGGTTGACCACCGGACGGGATTGTCAGAGACTTTGCATTCTCCAAGGCGGGGCTTTGCGGCATCGGCTGCGGAGGAGGGGGCAACACAAGGTCTACGTCGGTGACGCCCAGTGCCGAATACATCCGGCGATAGGCTTCATACATGTTGTGCATCTGCGGCGCTTGCTGAGCGAGCTGCAATTGCTGTTGAGCCAGCGCAATACGCTGGGTCATCGAGAAGATATTGGGGTCGCTAACCGGAATAACGTCGATCTTGCCGTCAAAGTCTTGGGCCTTGACCGAAGCATCACCGCCTTGGACCTCATACGGGTACACAGGCGGTAGATATTCAGCAAAAATGTCCGCGAGCAGCTTCAATTCCTGCTTTTGAGCGAAGTGCATGCGTTTGTGGACGGCAGACATCACCCGGGAGCCACGTTCCAACAGGGCAATCGTGGTTCCGACCGGCAATTCTTGGTTGGACTCACCCATACCGAGGTCGGTTGTACCAATAAACTTCTCGGCTGCGCCGATACAGAAGCCTAAAAGCTGGAAAAGCGTGGCCGATGGCTCTTTATAGGGGAGCGGAAGCAGAGATTGCTGCAAATCGCCGCCCGGAGCGTCAACATCTCGCCATTCACCCGGCTGAATCGGGGTTTGATCCTCGATCCTCAGTCCTCTTGCCTTAAATCCCGCAGGTAAATTCGCAAGAGTGCCAGCGTCAACCAACTGCCGAAGAATAGAGGTAGAGCTCCGACTGAGATTGCCCAAAAGATGAACGAGTCCAAATCCATAGAACCCCATTCCTGACAAGAATTTGTATTGAACAAAGAACTGCCTCTTCTTTTTGAGCGGATCACCCTCACGCCAGTTGCGGCGGATGGACAAAATCTTACGGGAACCGGTGTCATAGGTCACAATGTAGGGAATTTGGAGACCTGTGACCTCTCCTTCCTCATCTTTGTCCTCGAAACCTTCGATATCGAGGTAACAATGACACTCGTGAAGCGTATATGAGTTAGGGTCATCTGGTTTTTCGATGCCCGTCGTCCGATCTACGCGCTCTTGAATCTCATCTTTGTCCCCTGCCGACGGCTTTCCGAGGTCAATGTCGCGGTAAAAACCGTTTACTTGCAGACGCTTAAGCTCATTTGGAGAGTAATTAAGGACGTGAGTGACCCGTTCAGCGGTCAAAAGATCCCGCGCAGCGTACGGAACGATCAAATCCTTGGGCAAAATGTAGGGGCTGGTCGCCCGGCCAAGGTAATCGTCGTAGTAAACCTTCTTAAATGCCGACCCGCCGTACCCGACAAAGTACAACATCTGGTCGAAATCGGGGTCATATTCTTCCATGACCTCCGTAATCTGATAGTTCATGTAGGTTTTGATGCGATCTGCTTGTGCTTCACGCTCCGGTGTCACCTTTCCGATGATCTGTGTGCGTACCGGGCCACCTGCTGGCAGCAATTCCTTGTAGGCCTGAGCCTGAAACTGGGTCACAGCCTCGTTGAGGATGGGGTGCGTAACACCCGTCGAACCCTCAAACGGCTCTGTGCGGTCTTCATAGTTGAGGCCGAGCAAGACCATGCCCTGCTCGTAGATCTTTTTCCACTCGTCGCGGCTGCGATCATCTTCCGTGATCAGTTCGTCAAGGTCATCGACGATTTTAAGAAGAAGGCGTTCATCCAAAACTTCAGCGAGGTTTGCGCCGAACGGGATGTCCATCTCGGCAACGTCCACGCTCTCTTGTTCTTCGACCTCTGCCTCATCCATCTCGGAGGAATCGTTCTGGTCCTTGAGGAGGTCTTCGATGTCTGAGTCGTCAGACTTTTCAATATTGTTGAACGGGGAAATAGCCATCAATAATAAATCCTTCTGCCGACCTTCGTCTCACCTTCTATCACAAGATCTTCCGGATGCGACAGGAATCCTCCCTGCCGAAACCGCATCAACGCTTGTGTGGCGGCGTCACAGTGGTCGTCATGTTCTCCAAATGGAAATGCGGCCATCTCTTCGATGACCTCTTCGGCCCAGCTCGTTTCAGGATACCACACCAAACCTGCCTCGAATAGGGGGGCCACGGAGTTCATTCTGACGTGTTTATCATTTCCCCGGCTTGGAGAAAAGTTCACGACCGGGATGCCCGTTGCCCGGAGTTCCTGTGTCAAAGGATGACCGGCAGCCTTTGCTTCGATCAAGACCGTTTCCGGATCCCAGTACTTATACTCGTCATGGGCAATCTTCTTGAGTTCCGGAAATTCCCATCGACCCTTCTTGGCATCAAGGAGGATCACGTTCGGCGGTCCACCTTCCGAAGGATAGAAGACACCCCATGTCTGGATCGCGCTAAAGTCCGCCGTCCGGGTTTTAAGGAACGCCGTGTCGTAGCTTTGCATTACATACTGCAAAGGCGGGATGCTTCCCTTCTTCCAAGGTTTCCACCAATCGCGCTTGATGATCGCCGCCGTATCCGAGGTCGGCGTCTGCATATACTGCGCGTTCCACTGGGTGAGCGGAATCGAAGCTTTGACGCGCTCCAACTCCTCGATCTTCCAGTACTCAGGCCACAAAGGTTTGCCGCTCGGAAGAATCGCCGGGAACTCAATGACTTCCCACTGATCAGCCTTTGGGTCATTCGCCGACTGCCGCAGCAAGCGAGCCGTCAGATCATTCTCACCCCATCGGGTCATAACTAAGATAATAGTACCGCCCGGCTGTAACCGTTGTCTCGGACCCGAACTATACCACTCCCACGCGTTTTCCAGCGCAGTCGGTGACATTGCATCTTGTTCTGAATGAGGATCATCAACGATAAATAAGTCTGCGCCACGTCCTGCGATGGATCCCCCCACACCGGCTGCGTAATATTCTCCACCATCATCTGTCTCCCACCGGTATGCAGCCTTACTGTCAGACCTGAGTTTTGTTTGAAAGATCTTCTTATACTCCTCAGACTCCATCAGGTTCTTTACCTTGCGACCAAACCTCACGGACAGGTCTGCCGTATGCGTCGCTTGCATGATCTTAAGATGCGGATTTCTACCGATCATCCACGCCGGAAACAGATAACTCGCAAACTCGGATTTCGTATGACGCGGAGGGAGGTTGATGATTACCCGCTTCAACTCACCACGAGCGATAGCCTCAAACTTCTCCGCAATATCCCGATGATGCTTGCCAGCAATGAAGCTCGGCCACACGACTTTCACAAACTCCAGAAACTCTTTGCGAGCCAAAGCCGTTGTATCAATGACCCCAAGACGTTCGCCTAGTTGATAAGCCCGAACCATAACTTCTTGGGGTAATTTCTCTTCGTCGATCATTCGCTATTTCCATCAAGCACTTAGGTATGATATCACAGAAAAGATAAATGTCAGAGGACAAAGGATAATGGGCGATCAACCCCTAGACCTATATGACATCGCGTGGTTCTTTTCAAAAGTAGACGTTAAAGACAAGCGGGACTGCTGGGAGTTCAGAGGACACAAGATCGTCGGCGGATACGGAAGCGTAACGATCCGAGGCCAACACTACTACACCCATCGATTATCTTACGAGATGTTCTGCGGGGAGATCCCCAAGGATATGGTTATACGGCACGTATGCGATAACCCGTCGTGCTGTAACCCCTGTCATCTGACCACTGGCACTCAAAGAGATAACGTCATTGACCGGATGATCCGTGGCCGGTCAGCCGTCGGATCCCGGAACGGGCGATCCAAACTTACAGAAGAAAACGTGCGCGATATTATCGCTGACCCAAGATCTGCCCCGGCAGTCGCAAAAGACTACGGTGTCGGCAAGGACACGGTCCTGCGTATACGCAGAGGGCAGTCGTGGCTACACGTTACTTTGGACGATACCGCAGAGTAGCCCTGTTAGTCTTCGGATCATAGACGTACTCCGCCTTTGATCTTCCTGATGCGGAAGCCGCTCTGTCTATCGCACGCTCCTGCGCCGTCATCCGGTTGCGCCGCTCGCCCGCTGCCGTCAAAGTCCCGTCGTCATTCATGTGACCACGGCTCTTCAGGATCTGCTCGGCTTTTTCCCGAGACCCGACCTGTGCAGAAAGGCGATCTACGAGCTGGTGCCGCCCCATAAATTTCATCGTCATGGGTATATCTCATTGGTAGATATCAAAAGAGGTCGATATCGTCCACGATTAGAGGACAGTTGTCAAAGGACATTTGACAGTTGTAGTCGATGAACTCCATCGCCTCGACGTCTGTCATCTTGTCTCTTACCACAAGCACATCGATCATCTTGAGGTAAGAGTATACCACACGAAGTTCGTCATTCATCATAATGGTACCGATGATCGCGTCGTCAAAGCCGTCCATAAGGATGGCCGAGACCTCGAGGTTCTCTGCGCGGTCGGTTACAATGTCGCGAGGGGTGTTGGTCATCACGATATCCTTTGAAATTTGTCCATTGAAATAAGGCAGCACGGTTCGATGTCCTGATCATCCCCCCGATCCTTTCGACCGGCAATGGTCAGAGGATAGAGGGGAAAGGATTCCACAGCCTTGACGGTATGCATATAGATCCCGTCCGTCAGCTTCAGTGCTAACACAAAAGCTATACGAAACTGATCGTGCCACTTTTGGGCTTCCGAGATCTTGTGGGCAGAAATGATCACGCCCCCAAAAGAGTCGAGCTTGTCGTACGAGTAGTTACGGCATTTGATCTCTGCGATAGCCACAACGGTCTTGTCGCGGCACAAGGCGTAATCCAAGGCAAAGTAGTTCTTTAGTTTGTGGACATCGACGCCCCACTTCTGACCAATGACCTTTGCCACCGAAGCTTCGTTGTCCAGATCTTGCTGGGTTTCATATGTCGGGCGCACTCTGACCTCTTTTTATTATACCCCGGGCCACCGGGGGACCCTGTGAACAGACTGTAAAAAGGGGTCCGGGGTCAACTGCGAAATATCCTTTTCCACATAACATTCCGTGAAAAATCGTGTTTTTGGTCGAGCGCGTGCGCGGGCGGGGGCCAAATAGGGGGGTCGGGGGTGTTGGGTCAAAGTCGATTTGGTTTGGCTCGCAGGACAAGGGACCCGCGTCCGGTCGAGCCGGTGGGAGATCAGAGGATAGGTCAGCATTGTTGACCTAATGTGCCGGTCAGTCCGTTATCTAATTATTAGATGAAAGCGCATCTGTTTTTTATATAGCAATATGTTCACTTTTTTCTTTGGGGCTAGTTTACATTGTCTTCACTTTAGGCTAGCCTTCTAGTGTCAGGTCGATGGTGATTTGACACGGCTGTTTTACATCGTAGGAGAAAGACAATGGACAGCGATAACATCGTGCGCGAAGTCGCACGTTTCTCGAACGGGTTTCATAATCTGGTCGAGGAGCTTGTCAAAGAGCTTAATGCTCATGTGGCACTTATCGGTCGGCTCGAAACTCGCATAGCGGATCTTGAGCTAAAGGCCGAACGTCCTAAGGGATATAGCATGACGGATCTTGGAAACATAGTTGACGAGATCTCGAAGGAAGGACTGCTCGACGATTACATCAACGAGAAGATCAGCGATCATCCCGATATGGCGAACGAAGATCAGGTGCGAGAGTGGGCAAAGGACGAAGCTCAAGACGTCCTAGCTAATGCTAGCTTCAGCGTCACGGTCGATTAATAAAGGAGAGAGGGGAGCGATCCCCTCTCTTACTCTTTCGAGAAAGGAAAGATCATGACACATGAAGAAGAGATGATGTTCGGAATGTCCGAAAGGACAATCCAAGAAGAGTATATCTACTCTTTCGCCACCAGCATGTCGGGCATTGAGATGACAGTGATGATGATCCTCTCAGACGCTCAGCACGTTTTAGAATTCGGAGACGCGGACCGTGCCCGCAAGCTAATGAATGTTGCAAAATACATTCTCTCCGAAATGCTCGACGCTAAGAGCAAAAAATAAAAGAGAGGAGGGGAGCGATCCCCTCCTTGACTTTCACTTAACATTCACTACATTAGTCATTGTCTATAGCAAAGGAGAAAGAGCATGGACACGTTCACCGCTATCAGCCTGATCGAAGGCATCGAAGAAGCAGAAGAATTCGAGATCATCGAAGCATGGCAATACCTGATCGATACCGGCATTGTATGGAGCTTGCAAGGCTTCTACGGTCGCATGGCACGCGATCTTATCGAGACCGGCGTCTGCTATCTCAACAATAGCGAAGAAGATATCGCAGTCTAATAACAGGAGGCGAGGGCGCAAGCTCTCGCCTTTTCTTTGTCCTTTAATCATTCATGTCCTATTAGGACTTTACCGGCGCGGGGGCGCATCATGAAAGCATATCGTTACAAGACTACTGTTGTCGCATTTTTGGGAGCACTGCCGATAACGTATATTGAGATGACCTTGGCTCAGGATCTTGAGACGGCTCGTCAAATTATTCTAGAACGTCATCGACACGCATATGAAGTCACAATAGAAAAGGCTGATTAAGACTTTACCGGCGTGAGACTTTACCGGCGCGGTGTTCTTTCTCCTACGCGCCCCTGCCCCTCGCAAATTTATTTTTGCGGGGGGCTTTTTATTTGTTGACTTTTAATTGACTTGCTCCTATATTGATCCGGTAACGCAAACCAAGGGAGAAAGCCTATGCGTTCTATTTCCACTATCGCTCGTGAGATCCGTGCCGATTGGCAAAAGCCATACTTTGGCGCAGTGCCCTACCTCAGCGCCATGCAGTCCCTCGACAGCATAGAGGACAATTATTATGAGGACAGCGGCAAATCCGTGGTGCTCTACTTTCTCGCGAACGCGCAGACTTGGAAGGGAGAGAAAGCCCGTTCGATCAAGGCAGAGCTCAAGAAGCTCTGCGGGATCAAATAAGACTTTACCGGCGCACTGATACTTTACCGGCGCGGGCCCGTCGAAATTTACCGGCGGGCCCGTTTTTATTTGTTGACTTTTATTTGACTTGCGCTTACTATGACTTGTTTTCCAATAGAAAGGGGAAGCCATGACCACATTAAAAGAAAGCCTCGAAGCCGGTCGGATCTCAACCGGCAATACAAAGATGCCGGGCTCTACCTTCGCGATCTCGGCGAAACATTGCAACGTAGGCGGAAAGCTCGCACAGATTAAAGGGTCAGTCTGCCATAAATGTTATGCCCTAAAGCTCCAGAGCTTCCGGCCCACAGTCAACGCCGGTTGGACCGGCAACTTAGATAAGGCAAACCGCATGATCAAAGCCGATCCGGCGCGTTGGGTCGCTTATATTACTTTTCAGATTAACAAGGCTTTTGAAAAAACCGGCGAACCCTATCACCGGTGGTTTGATAGCGGCGATTTGCAATCGGTCGAAATGTTAGACGCTATTTGCGCGGTCGCACGGGCAACGCCTCATATCCGCCATTGGCTGCCTACTCGCGAGACTAAGGTAGTTAAGGACTTTACCGGCGTGATCCCAGACAATCTCATGATCCGGATCTCGAGCCCGATGGTCGACGACAAGCCGATCAAGGCGTGGCCTTGGACTTCCACAGTCCACAAAACCACGGATCCGGTCGGACACGTTTGTCCGGCCCGTAACCAAGGCAACGCGTGCGGGTCATGCCGCGCTTGTTGGTCGGATGACGTCCCGAACATCAGCTATCCCCTCCACTGAGGGGATAGAGGACAACTGACCTTTGCTCATTGATACTTTACCGGCGCGCGTGCTACTTTACCGGCGCGACGTGGATGGCTCCCTTTTGTCCGTCGCCAACTGCCCACGGTTGAGCGCCTGCGCTCCCGTGGGCCTTTTTGTTTCACGTGAAACAATTCCTACTTTACCGGCGCTCGAGCTTAACCGGCGCATCTCCGCTTCCAAGAATTCTATAAGATTTTGCCACTTTACCGGCGCAGAGAGCACAAGATCTGGTGGTGTTTCGGCATTGGACACTAGATCTAGTAGCTTTGAGCATGAAAAAATTTCTACAACCTCTGCCCGTGGACGGCTGACCAAGTTGAAGACGTTAGGAAAAAATGCCGCTCTCCTTGTTTGCCAAGCAATTTGGGCAGGACGCCACAAAGAGACCGGTTGGATCGCCTTGCGAGATTCTACCTTGTTTTCGAGCCAAAATTCACCAAAAGGAGCGGCTCCGTTGACATCCGGAATTCCGACGCCTGCCCATGCCTCAACCCTTGTCCAGTGGATCGTCGTCTCCGTCGCTTTCTTCAAGGACTGATACATCTTCTTCTCGGTTTGGAACAAGGTCGATCTCCTTCGGGGGAAGCATCGCCTGCTTCAACGCAGGGTACTGTTCGTGCAGTTTTTGAAGCTCGGCGAGCACCTCTTCACGGGACATCTGGTCGATCTTGCCGACAAGGATTTCAGAGCGACTGATGTAGAGGCCTGCCGCCATGCCGCGTTGCTTCTCTGCCGCGACAGCAGGGCCAAGGGCCTTTTGCTCGATAGCGAGATCACGGATGCGAGCCAGTTGGGTGATGTGGCTCTCATATGTAACCTCATGCTGTTTCGCGAGGCTCTTCTCAAGCTCACGGATCCGGTCGATCACCTTCGGGAAGTCGCGCCCGTTCATGAAACGGGAAGCCACGACGGCGGCGTCTTGATATCCCGCCTTCTCTGCCGCTTCGGTCTGGGTCATGAACCCAAAGACGAAGTTGCGGCAGAAGTCCTCCTGCATTTGGGTCAGCCCAGACTCGAGCTTTGTCAGTTTAGTCTTGGGAGGGGCGACAGTCTTCACATAGTGGGTCTGTTTGCGATCCTTCACGATGTTCTCTTTCTGTTCTGAATTTCCCAATAAGGCATTCTAACCAAAGAAAAATTTTATTTCTACAGAGAAAAATCTTGTCCACATGCGCGGGGGGAACTTATTTGGCTATCATATTTTATGATAGCTTCTTGTAAAAAAGATAGCATATTCTCTTGTGTTATCAATGGGTTATCAATTCTATCATTTCTATCATGCCGAATCCACCTTTTGTGTGTCCAAAAATTTTTTAACGCCGCGCGCGCGCAGATTCAGTTTGGAAAAACACACTTTTTAAAATCGACGATATTTATGATAGAAGTGATAAGGTATTTGAAATCATTCATCTTTTCCCTATCAAAGTTAACAACAAATTAGATAGACCTCACTTCTCTTATAGGCAGTTTGACAAAGGTCAGAGGACACCCCACACTCCCCCTCTAACATCTGCCCATTGCCTACAGGAGACCCGCCATGTCCGATCCCAAACTCTACACCGTCTACAACCTCGTGACCTACGTGATGGAAGTAGAAGCCGCCAATGAAGACGAAGCCTTGGAGATGGCCCGCTTCTCAGACGAGAGCGAGTGGGAATTCGTGGGCGAGGACTTCGACGTGGACGACAACGCAGGCAACGAGGACGAATTCGAACTCCCGTTCTGACTGCCCAACACCTTAAATCTTTGTAGGCACAGCCATGCGTCGGTCGCATGGCAGGTATGCGCTTGTGCGTGTTGATCCTTTGTAAACAATCTATATCTTACCCCTTGTTGATTTGTTCGAGAGAAAGAAACATCACATGGGTCTCGATATGTATTTAAACGCAAAGCGGTTCTTCTGGTCTGACGAGGAAGCGCCGAAGGTCAATGATCTGCCTGACGGCTTTCGTGTTCGGCACGTAGCTGTTGATGCGGCTTATTGGCGGAAGGCAAATGCCGTCCATCAATGGTTCGTGGACAATGTCCAAGAAGGCCAAGACAACTGCGGCACTTACGAGGTTGATCGCGAAAAGCTCCAAGAGCTCGTTGACATCTGTAAACAGGTGCTCGCCGATCCAACCAAGGCAGGGGAGCTTTTGCCGACCGCAGACGGCTTCTTCTTCGGGTCTACAGAGTACGACAATTGGTACAAGGAAAGCCTCCAAGCGACCATCGACCAGATCGAGAGGGTGCTTGAGAAGCTCCCCGAAGATCAATGGACCTTTGAATATCAATCCTCTTGGTAAGCTCACAGAAAGGAGCCGCATTATGGAAATGCAAATGCACCACAACTACAACCTGACCACCAAAGACGGTCTGATCTTGGGGGTCTGGAACGAGAAGAAAACCCCGTCCCACCTCGACTACTACATTGGCCCGTTCGAGTCAGAAGAGCAGGCCAAGCAATATGCCGACGACTACACCGAGTCGTGGCGTTTGGGCTACAACGGGCGTGGTCGGGCGGTAAAGCTCAACCACTCCTTCTACGTCGCCTGCTCCCGTTGGACATCATGTGATTGAGGGGGCGACCATGAACGTAGAACAACGCCTAGAGATCGAACGCAAGATAGTCAGCATGGTCATCGATGCGGCCTTCGAGAAGGGCTTCAAGGTCTGGATCGACAACGGGGGCAACGATGACGAGATCGTCTACTGCGGCACAACGGAAGAGGCCAAGGCTCAGATCATGCAGACCGACGAGGAGTATCTCCACCTGTACAAGGCAGAGAATGACCTGAAGATTGGCTATGGGTGGGTCTGGTGCGTCTACGGCAATGACGGCTTCGACGTGATCGCCGATCATTCGACCTCTGAAGTCATGGAAGAGATCATGAACCCCATCAACGACCTGATCGATAAAGGACAGATCTGATGACCCAGTACTTGGTGACGCTCGCCTCCTACAAGTCCATTCTTGTGGAGGCTGACGGGAAAATGTCTGCGAAGGAAATTGCAGGCAAGATCCCAGAGACAGAATGGCAAGAGGACGAGCTTCTCATGTTTGTTGAACCCTATGATCCAGAGGAAGAGGAGGAGTAACCTCATGTCACGCGAGATCCACTTTTTCGACGCAAACCGCTACACCAACTACGTCGATGCCAAGGAGTCAGGGGGCATCTACACCTACGACGTCAGCCACGCTGACGACTCGGACAACCTGAAGAAGGGACTGCTCTACGAGGCGATCCTCGCCATGCAGAGCGCCTTAGCCTGTGTTGATTACAGGGGCGACCTGTCCTTCGCGTTGGTCGAAGACGGCAAAATCTTAGACTACTGGCGATAGGAGGAACCTATGATCTACACAGTCCAACAACTGATTGACGCCCTGAAGGACTTGCCGCCCCATGCGGCAGTCCATGTCTGGGACGACGGTGACCGTCTTGTTATCGAATCTGTGGACAAAGTCGACGAGACAACGGTTGATCTGAATATATGTGGCATCGAACTCGCGGCGAGATCTAATTCCTCAGATGAAATTAACCGATTGCGGGAACAACTCCACGAAATGAGAATGATAGTAGGGCGTATCCACAAACTTTCTGGGGACGCCTGATATGCCCAAAGCCTATTGCGTGACCGGTTTAGAGCGCCCTGTATGGGTCTCGAGCGAAGTCAAGGCCCGACAGATGATAAAGGACAAAGGTCAGGGAACCGTCTCTAGCTTTGACATTCCAACCAGATTGTCGGACCTACTTGATTTCCTCAACACCCTTGATCTCACAAATCCTGTGACCTCAGATAAACTACCAGTTGACAGAGGACAACAGAAAGTAGACACTGCGTCGTGGCCTGATGATATTATTGATTTACAAAAGCGTGTAATCGAACGGCTACAGGAACAGTTGGACCTGTTCCGGAGCCAAGAACCTAAGAAAGGGAAGTAATGCAAGAGCTTAAGGAAATCGCAATTATTGTTGTTGCCACATGGGCGGCGGTCGAAGTCCTCAAGCAGTTTATTCGTGCTTGGGAAAACTACTACACTGATTGGTATCGCAGAGAATATAGCAACCTCACAGACGTCATCGAACAGATAACGAAGTCAGAACTTCCAAAGAAAGGGAAGAAATAACATGGACAAGTATCAGGCCACAAATTTCCTCGTGTCTCGTAGCCTTGAGGTCAGCGCGTTGTGTTTGACGTCTGCTGACAAGGCCTTCCTGAGCATTGTGTTGGATGGGTATCGTGTGGAGATGGAGCGTGCGCTTGCAGATCCCTCGATGCCTTCCCGCACTCGCGAATTCATCTTGAAAGAAGTCGCGGATGCCAAGCGCCTCGCTCACCTGTTCGCAGGTGAGTGATGGATATTAAGTCCATAACAAAATCAGTGACTGTTACTCGTGGGTTGCCTGAGCAAGTAGAGCGCATCCAAGAACTTGAAGCTGAGATTGAACGGTTGCGTGAGGCATTAGAATGTGTGGTGGCTTACTGGAATGAGTGGAGGGATGCCCCTGACAATCACGCCACCGCATTGTCTTTGGAAGAGACCGTAAACATTATTCGTAATACGTTGAAGGAGAAAGAGTAGTGACAGAGGACAAAGGTAAACCAAGAAAGCTTCTCGATCAGCTTGCCGATCTTATGAACGGCTATCTTGATGAAGCAAAAACCGATGAAGAGAAGGAGGCCGCAATTGCCACGGGTCTTCAGACTCTTGTGAACTTCGCAATCCTGTCGGCGTTTACGGCAGGCCTTACAGAAGACGAGATGCACGACGTCGTGCGTGATATCTATACAGCATACACTGAAAGCAGAGCACAACATGACTAAAGAAGAATTGGAACGCCTTGTTCGATCATACGAAGAAGAACTGGACTATTATCGTAGCCTGTTCTCAGTGGATCAATTCACAACACGTCTCAAGGATTACTTCGGCCTCACCGACCAGTTGGCGGCGGCGCTGAAACTTTTCTTGGACTCCGGTCGGGTGTCGAACGAGGCTTTGACAAGGACCGCAGAACTCTTCGGCAAGAAGACAGAGCACGATGCAGACTACTCGAAGATTGTTATCTGGCGCTTGCGTAAGGCTCTCGAAGATCACGGTATCGTGATTGAGAACAGCTATGGTTGGGGCTACCGTATAGATCCCGATCAAGTGAAAGAGTTGAAGGACGTTGCGAACAACAAAAAGAAAGCGAAGAAGGGTAAATGACAGCATCCTACATCGAGAACTACAAGGCGATCCGGAACAAGTTTAACCCGCCTCCTAAGCCTGTGGTGGTCCAAAGGACAGAGGTCAAAGAACAACCTGTTCCTGTCACTGCTACACCGCCTCAAGAGATCGAGGAGCTTTCCGAGATCGAGCGTTGGGCGCGTTATGGTTCGGGTGAAAAGAACTTCCGCAACTTGGAACGAGACCTGATGACGCTTCGCACAGAAGCTTACAAGCGGGGCATCACGTTCTACACAAAACTTATGGAAGGAATGCCTGTCGTATCGAACCGCATAAAGCTTGCGACGGTGGTTGTGCTTGAAGAGTACGCCATTGATTGGAAGACACTGTTCGACAAGGAACGCTGTCGTTTCAAGACGGCGATTCGATGGAAGGTCTTTGACGCATTGCGTGAAGAGGGCCTGTCGTTTTTAGAGATCGCTAGACTGTGTGACGTAGATCACACGTCGGTGTTGCATGGTATCAGAAGAGTAAGAGGTGAGAACAATGTCGGACGTTAAGAATATCCTGAGCGAGCGCGAGAAGACACATGGTAGCTTTGCCGATGTCGCGGCGATGAGTCAGCAACTCAAAGCGGCGATGAGTATGTCGAAGAACTGGCTCGTGTTGAACACGGCCCAACGTGAGTCGCTTGAACAGATCGCCATGAAGATCGCACGGGTTCTGTCCGGTGACCGCAATTATCGTGACCACTGGCAGGACATTGGTGGTTATGCAAAGCTTGGTGAAGAGTGGTCCAACACATCACTTCACACCGTGCAGAAGGATCTTGAGCAGGCAGGCGCACAGACCGTCGGCGAGATCAACTTTGTCGGCGCGGAAGGTAAAGAAGAGAAGGCTCCGGTCTTGGCGATCTTCAAGAAATGAGTCATGAATGGATAGTCTTTGCGGTGTGCGAGACCATCATGGTCTTGTGCATCGCACTGATCCTGATTGGTCGATACACAGGAGGACCGCGTGCCTGACATTACGATGTGCAAAGGGGATGAGGAGGGTTGTCCACTGGCGCCCACTTGTTTCCGATCCCCTGCCAGTGGGAACGAGCCAGAACCAACGTATCAATCGTGGTTCATTGACCCACCTTTCTGGCGGGATTGGCGGAACGGCGTTGTGACTATTACTTGTGATGAGTATTGGGAAGTCCGTAAGAAAGGGGCAAGCAATGGCATTCAAGGAAACGAAAATACTGAGGGAACTGGCGGCTGATACTGGCCTGACATTCTTAGGAATGCATGCCAAAAGCAAGCACGACTGGGCTTCCTTCCGGAACAGTGATGGGGTAGTTTTACTTCACCCCATATCAAGAGCCGATGGCATATCAGGACGTGACGTCATGAATATGCGGGGTCAATTTAAAAGGTTTGCTCGTGGTCAGGTCCACGGGTTAAAGATAGTTAAGTCTTAGAAAGATAGATCCGTGGGCTACAAACTAATCATTGCGATGGCGGTGTTCGACTTACTTGTCGCGATATCGTTTCTGTATGAGGAGAAGTACCCGTGGGCTATCATCTTCTTTTGTGCAACCATCAGTAACATCGCATCATTGTGGCTTCTATGAAACCGGCAATTGCTATCTTCCGACATGATCCAGAGTGCTCCCAAGAGTGCATTGACGGGATGATCGAGGCCTTGTCCGGCGACTTCAAGATCAAGACTTTTGATGAGAATGAATTCCATGCTCACACCTTCGACGAGATTGATATCATTGCCTTTGGCGGAGGGATTGGAGACGCTCGTCGCTACTATGATTTCTTCAAACGGAGAGAAGGCAATGCCGTCGCTGACTTTGTTGCCAGTGGGGGCAAATACTTAGGGATCTGTATGGGCGCTTATTGGGCGGGGCGGGATTACTTTGATCTGCTTACCAACCTTGAGCCTGTGCAGTACATCAAGCGACCAACGGCAGATGTCAAACGATCTTACGCAACTGTCGCGCAGGTAGATTGGCAGGGGAAAAAGGACACCATGTTCTTCTACGATGGTTGCACATATGAAGGGGAAGGCCGTTGTCAGACGATAGCTCGCTATGCTAATGACGATCCTATGGCGATCATTCAAGGCCGCGTTGGTCTGATTGGTTGCCATCCAGAAAGTTTAGAGTCGTGGTATCAAGGTAGATACAAGTACATCAATAAGCATTGGCACGAGGGTCGCCACCACGACCTTCTTGTTTCATTCACAAAGAGATTGTTGAGGCAGAAATGAACACCGAAGAAGAGCTGAAAGAAAAACTTTTTGAAGTGATGAAAAAGTACCATAAAGTAACTGCTGAACTATCCTCTATAGATGTGAGGTCAGCGCAGTTGAAATACGAAAAAAGTAAGATAGAAAATGAACGTGTTTCTATTGAGCGTTCTTTGGAAACTTATTTTAGGAATTTGAATGAAGACGATCATTCACGTTAACCAACACGTCATAAAGAAAAACACAAAGACAAAGGGCAGAGATCCTGTGTTGACAGTCAAGACCTACAAGTCAAACACCTATGCTCACGAGGTCCGCATCAAGGGCGAGTCTCGTATTGTCTACTCTCCACATGACCCGCTCTCGTGCGGTGCTCGTGTGTGGATTGAAACAAGTGCGCCGGTTGAAACTATAGTGTGGAATGAAAACAATGACGGGGTTCAGGAGTAAAAGACAAATGGCAGAGGTCAGATGGTTGGGGCCATACGCTCCAGAAGAAAGGCACGCAGACAACGAAACGCTTAATCACATTATTGCGTTGCGTAAGATGTTGGCTATGGCAGAACAACAACGAGACAATGCTCTCGATGCGGCAGTGGCGGCGATCCACAAAGAGCGTGTGTTTCGTTACGCATTGAACGAGATCCATGCGGCATCGACAGATGACGTCATCAAACGTCTTGTAACCAAGACTTTTGAAACGGTGAATGATCTATGAGAAAGATCATCAGATACGAGAGACATGGCGACGAACTCGTTGCCCTGTGCGAGGACGAGAATGGAGACCGTTGGTACATCCTCATTTGCAAGGGCGGAAAGGTAACCTTCTAATGTGGTACGAGTTTCGCCAGAACAATAGCGGCGGTCATTTTGTGTTTGACGAACACAAAGGAATTGGAGTCGATGTTTGGATTGAGGCTGATTCACCGGAAGCGGCGAACGATATTGCTCTTGCTCTTGGCATCTACTTTGATGGCGTAGCAAAGAACATGGACTGCGGGTGCTGTGGGGACAGATGGTATGAGGCTTGGCACGGTGAAGACGCTCCGATTATCAACACCGTCTATGATTTTCACTGGCATCCTAGTGTCTATCTTCACGGCAAGAACGGTGACGTTGTACGTATAACGGAAAGCGTACTTCGTGACGTGTTAACGGATGTTGACATTCCCATGCGCGAGGAATTGTTCTGTTTTATCAGTGACGGTGGACCAGAGATGTTGAAGGTTTGGAAATACAAGCACACAATGTACGGGGAAACTATCCACAACTTTCAGCTAGGCCCCGAATAGATCAGTTGACAAAGGGCAGAGGACACCTTACCGTCCTCAACCCATACGGAGAAGAAAGCCGTGACGGTTTATATTACGCAGGAAGTCAGGGGGAGAGATCTCTCTGATGCTTTAAGTTTCGGTGAACTAGATGTTCTGATTCCTGCCAAGGATCAGATTGCTTTGTCTGCCGCGCCAACGGTACGGCGTATGCTGAGAAAGCTGTCTAAGTTTACCGATAAGGACTATCTAGTCCTCTCTGGTGATCCGGTCTGCATTGGCATTGCTTGTGCCATTGCCGCCTCCTCCAACAACGGAAAGTTCCGCGTGTTGAAGTGGGATCGATTGGATCAAATGTACTACCCGATACAGGTCAATCTCTTTGGAAAGGAGGTAGAAAGTGGATCTGTCAATGCTTGAAGCGGCGGCTGCTGAAGTCGCAAAGATTGAAGAGGAAGGACTCTCACGGGTTTCTTCCTTGGTCAAGAAACAGATGACACTCGAGAAGCGTGTCGCTGATATCGAAGAAGAACTTTCACGCACGAAGGAGGATCTCCGTCGCGTGCAAGAAGAAGAGTTGCCTTCTGCTCTATCTGAGCATGGGCTGAAGTCATTGCAGATGGAAGACGGAAGCGTTGTTACCGTTGATCCATTCTATGGTGCATCGATTCCCAAGGATCGCACCGTCGAAGCTTTTCACTGGCTTCGCGACAATGGTTTTGGGGACATCGTAAAGAACACAGTCTCGGCCTCGTTTGGTCGTGGTCGTGATGAAGAAGCACAGGCCTTGCTTAACAGTCTTGAACAGCAGGGAATGGACGTATCGCAGAAGCAGTGGGTCGAACCGATGACGCTCAAGGCTTTTGCAAAGGAGCAGATTGAAAAGGGGTCTGCTCTTCCGAGTGATTTGTTTGGTGTTTATGTGGGCCAGAAGGCTCGTGTCCGGAAAGGAAAGAAGTAATGAGTAAGAATGCTGTAGCAAAGGTCGAGAAGACCTCACACCTCACCCTCGTAGGTGGTATTGACCTCGAGCAGTTTGCCGGTGGCGGCATGCAGGAGATGAAGGCGGAGGACATGTCGATCCCCTTCCTTCGTATCCTCGCGCAGTTGTCACCGCAGGTAAACAAGCGTGACGGTGCTTACGTGCAGGGCGCAGAGGCAGGGGACATCTACCACACGGTAGAGAACCGTGCGTTCAAGGGCGATGAAGGCGTGACCGTTGTGCCGTGCTATCTCTCGCACCGCTACGTTGAATGGAAGCCTCGTGAAAAGGGGGGCGGTTACGTTGCGACCTACCATCCAGAAGATCCCATCGTGAAGACAACACGCCGCGATGAGCGTGGTAATGAAGTCCTTCCAAACGGGAATATGTTGGTAAATACCTACCAATACTTTGTGCTTCTGATCACGTCAGATGGCCCACAGCGTTGCATGATTGCGATGTCTGCGTCACAGATTACACGTGCGAAGAAATGGAATACCACGATGCAGGCTCAGACTGCGCGTGGATCTAAGGGGCTCTTCACTCTCCCGATGTACACATTCACGTACAAGCTGAAGACCACTCAACAGCAGAACGACAAAGGTTCTTGGTATGGGTGGGACATCACCAAGGAAGATCAGGTAGATGCCGAGACCTTCCAACTGGCTCACGACTTCATGCTTGCCGTGCGTGCAGGCGATGTGAAGGTCCGTGAAGACGATGGCTCAGAACACACTGCGAGCTCAAGCTCCACTGCAAAAGAAGACGAAGTTCTTTAATTGGTGGACAGAGGCACGGCCTACGGGCCGTGTCCTCCTCGGGGGATGAGCCGTGGACTTAGCAAAAGAATTTTACGATCTCTTTCGTGGTAGCGATATCGCGCACGGAACATTTGAGATCAATGCAGAAAGAGTGACAGATGGCAAACGTCAGGGAACAGCCCGCGTTATCCGTGAGGCAACGACTCTTGATCATTGGAGAAGCCATCTCGATGGCAAGGTTGGCCTTGGGATTATCCCGATCACGAGCGAAAACAATGTCCGATGGTGCGCGATTGATGTCGATGTATACAGTCTCGATCACGCTTCCCTCGCACGAAAGCTCAAATCTTTACATATCAAGGGTGTGCTTTGCCGATCAAAGTCCGGCGGTGGTCACCTCTACTTCTTCCTGAGCGAAAGCATTCCTGCCGGTGATGCCATGTCCAAGTGCGGTGCTATCGCCGCCCTACTTGGTTACGGTAACTGCGAGATCTTTCCGAAGCAGGCGTCGATCCTGCTCGACCGTGGTGACACGGGCAACTTCTTGAACATGCCGTACTTCGCCAGTGGTCGAAGCACACGCTTTGGTTTCAACGACGAAGGCACAGGCCTTAGCGCACAAGAGTTTGTGGATTTTGCCAAGTCTCGTGTGATGACGGCTGATGAGTTCTTTGCAATCAAGACACGCGATGACAGTCAGGACGACACCTTGCCGGAAGGACCGCCTTGTCTTCAGCATCTTGCGTCGCAAGGTTTTGGAGAAGGCAGTCGCAACAACGCGCTGTTCAATCTCGGTGTCTATGCACGACTCTCTGCTCCTGACGATTGGGAAGATAGAGTCAAGAAGATGAATGCTAAGATGGTAGTTCCTCCCTTGGATAACAGGGAAGTCGAAGCTATCATTAAACAATTGAAGAAGAAGGATTACTTCTACAAGTGCGGCGATCAACCGATTGCTCCGTTCTGTAACAAGGACGTTTGCATGACGCGCAAGTTCGGCGTCGGTGAAGGCAACGCTAATGTAGACATCAGCTCGCTCACAAAGATTGATGGCGACCCGCCGATCTGGATTCTTACTGTCAATGGACAGAGGTTAGAGCTCAACACAGACTCGCTCCATTCGCAGACGATGTTTCAGAAAGCCTGCATCTCACAGATCAATCAGTTCCCGCCAATGGTTAGCGCACCTGCGTGGCAGAGACGTGTGGCGGCGTTGCTTTCAAGTGCAACAGTCGTTGAGGTTCCGCCAGACACGACAACCAAAGGTGAGTTTGATGATCTCCTTACATCATTCTGTTGTGATAGAGCGCGTGGCAGTGAGAAGCAGGAGATTCTGCAAGGCATTGCTGTGTGGTTGGACGGAAGAATCTTTTTTCAAATTAAAGATCTCAAGAAGCACCTTATCGTTAATGGTTTCACACAGTATACAACTAACAAGATTGGCCTCGTGCTAAAAGAAATTGACGGGGCGTTAAAAGCTTTTTGGAATGTGCGCGGCAAAGGTGTTCACGTTTGGAGCGTTCCTGAAAAACACTTTGTCGATAGAATGGTTATTAGCAAGCGGGAGATCCCGCAGTTTAAAGAGGATCAGGTGCTCTGATGCATATTATTCTTGGGCCTCCGGGCACCGGCAAAACAACAAAGCTATTGTCCTTGGTTGAGTACTATCTCGACAAGGGCGTGCCTCCGGATCGCATTGGGTACTTTGCCTTCACTCGTCGCGCCGCGCACGAGGCAATCACGCGTGCAAAAGCCAAGTTCAAATTAGAGGCAAGTGCATTCCCGTTCTTCAAAACACTGCACAGTCTGGCGTTCCGTCAGCTTGGCATTCCGTCCAAGAACCTCATGCAATATGAGCACTACAATGACATCAGCAAGTGGCTGAAGATCCCAAAGTTTAATCAAAGCTTTGAGGTTGAGGATGGCCCTTTCGTAGACTTTGGATACGGAGACAAGTTCCTTCAGACAATTAACATGGCCCGCATCTGCCAAACTCCACTGCGGGATCTGTACAATCGAACCGAGGTGTCTCTCTATGTCAATTGGTCAGAGCTTGAGTGGGTCGCTCGATGTGTGAACGAGTACAAGAAGAAGCATCAACTCTTCGACTATACTGATCTTCTCGAGCAGTTTGTTGTGCAGGAACTTGCCCCGAGATTAGACGTCGCCTTTATCGACGAGGCACAAGACTTGTCGCCTTTGCAATGGCAGATGGCACATCTCATCGAACGCTGCTCTGAAGAAACATACATCGCTGGGGACGACGACCAAGCCATCTATCGTTGGGCCGGAGCCGATGTGGATTACTTTATCCGCCTTGATGGTGACGTGACAGTTCTCGACAAGAGCTACCGCATTCCTAGCAGTCACCATGAGATTTCGCAGAGTTTAATCAACCGCGTTAACTCCCGCCGACCGAAAGCGTTTGAGCCTCGTCCAGAGCGTGGCATCGTGCAGTGGCATTCAGACAGCATGAGTGTCGATCTTTCTGAAGGATCGTGGCTCTTGCTTGGTCGCACCAAGAACATGATCCGTGGTCTTGAGGAGCAGGTGAAAACAAAGGGTCACCTCTACACCACACGTTTAGGTGGATCAGATAAGAACGACATTACTTCTGCGATTGAGATCTGGGAACGTCTGCGTAGCGGTGGCGAAGCAACCGTCGAAGAAGTTCGTCTCGCCTATAAGTTCATGGACAAAGATCAGGTGACACATGGCTTCAAGACAATGCCAAATGCTGATGAAGACAGGCCGTATAAAATCCAAGATCTTGTGCAAGACTTTGGTTTGAAGCACCAAGACCCTTGGAACATTGGACTGAAACGCATCCCTGAAGAGACTCGCGTTTATCTTGAAGCCTGCGAGAAGAAGGGGGAGAACGTAGGAAGCAAGCCCCGCATTCACATCTCCACTATTCACGGAGCTAAGGGTGCGGAAGCAGATAATGTCTTGTTGCTTACGGACTTTAATTATCCGAATGAAAGACGCATTCGCTACAATCCACATCTCATGGACGATGAGAAGCGCGTGTTCTATGTTGGTCTCACTCGAGCCAAAGAACAACTTCACTTGATCCACCCGATGAACACACAAGGATTTAGAATATGACCGAAGAAACAACGTCCGACCGTGTTCAGTCTGTCTATACCAGCCTCATCAAGAATATGATTGGTCAATTGCACGACAGATATACAGATGATGATTACAGTTCTTCTGACGTGATGTTTGATTGTGCGCTTGTCATGATCAAGGAAGCGGCACAAGTTGCCGTCCTTCTTGGAGTGCCGAAAGATACGTATCTAGCTACCTGCGTCGAGGTGTACGACGTTGTTCAGTTGGCAATGACGGATGTTGTTGGAACAGCATGATGGAAGTCGTTGCAGTTTGTGAGTGCGGTAAGGTTGAGTTGCAGACCACGATGGACAAGCTGTCCAAGAAGTGGCCGGTCTGTGATTGCAATCAATTTTTGAAAGTGACTAACGATGTCAATGTTCTTCGTGAAACCACCAGAGACAGAGTGGGTGATGCCGACCGAGATTCCGGACTTGAGAGGAGCAAAAGAATTCTGTATCGACCTTGAAACATATGACCCTAATCTAAAGACAAAGGGCAGTGGATGGCCCACCAAGGACGGGCACGTCGTTGGCGTAGCCATCGCCGTTGAAGGTTTGGCGATCTATCTCCCCATTCGTCACGGTAAGGGCGACAATTTCCCACCAAGCATGGTCCTCAACTACATGAAGGATCTCTGCTCAGATCCTGACGCTCACTACATCTTCCACAACGCACAGTATGACGTTGGTTGGCTGAGAGCAGAGGGTGTCGAGGTAAAGGGAACGATCATCGACACAATGATTGCCGCCCCATTACTGGATGAAAATCGCTTCAGTTATGCGCTAAATAGTTTGGGTAAGGACTACCTGTTCGAAACCAAAGACGAGCGGATGCTTCGCGACGCGGCGAAGGAGTTTGGTCTTGATCCCAAGGCCGAGCTCCACCTGCTTCCTGCCATGTACGTCGGCAAGTACGCCGAGCAGGACGCGGCCTTGACGCTCCGTCTGTGGAATCACTTCAAGGGCATGATCCAGAACGACGGTCTCGAGCAGATCTTTGAGGTCGAATCGCAGATCTTGCGGATCGCCATCGACATGCGGACCAGAGGTGTCAGGATTGATCTTGAGAGGACAGAGAGTGCCGGTAAGGATCTCGTTGCAAAGGAGCGTGAGATCATTGCTTCCGTGAAGAAGGAGTACGGGATCGATGTAGACATCTGGGCGGCGGCTTCCGTAGCCAAAGGCTTCGACAAGCTTGGGCTTGAATACAACCGCACGGCAAAGGGACAGCCTAGTTTTACCAAAGACTTCCTCAAGAACCACGAGCACCCGTTTGCTCAGTCTGTGGTTAAGGCTCGTGAATTGAACAAGGCGCACTCGACATTCATCGAGACGATCCTCCGCCACCAGAACAACGGTCGCTTGCATCCTGAAATGCATCAGCTTCGCAGTGACGACGGCGGCACGGTGACAGGACGGTTCAGCTATTCAAATCCAAACCTTCAGCAGATCCCGTCCCGCGATCAGAACATTTCCTCCTTGATCCGGTCGTTGTTTCTTCCGGAGAAGGGTGAGACATGGGGATCATTTGACTACGCTTCACAAGAGCCACGCCTTGTCGTGCATTACGCAAAGTCTCTCGATCTCGGGGGATCTGATGAGTTTGTCCACGCGTTCTTGGACGATCCTCGTACAGACTTCCATCAGCTTGCCGCTGATCTCATGGGTGTATCGCGTAAAGAAGCGAAGACAATCGGTCTCGGTTTGATCTACGGAATGGGCGTGAACAAGCTTTCACATCAGCTTGGCGTTGAGCTTGATGAGGCAAAGGTCTTGTCCCGCAAGTATCACCAGAACATCCCGTTTTTGAAGGAGCTTGCAGACAAGTGCTCAGGTAGAGCGAGCCGTCCTCCGTACTTGATCCGCACCTTGTTGCACCGGCGGTGCCGTTTCCCAATGTGGGAACCTGTATCTGTCTCACGGGATGAGCCTGTACGTACACCGTACAACCGCGAAAAAGCGGAGCAGGTATATGGTCCGAACAACATTAAGGTGGCCTTTGCATACAAAGCCTTGAACCGTCTGATCCAAGGTTCTGCCGCTGACCAGACCAAGATGGCAATGGTTGAACTTCACAAGGAAGGCTTGTTGCCGCTCGTCCAGATCCACGACGAGTTGGCAATGTCTGTCCCCGACAGAGACACCGCATACAAGGTACGCGAGATCATGGAATCATGCGTACGTCTTCACGTACCAAGTGTTGTGGATATGGAATGTGGTCCCAACTGGGGATCTTTGAAGGAAGGCTGGTTTGATCCAGAGTAATTGTAGCCACAGAAAGGGCAGAACATGAGATACAAATTTAAGCATCAGCCATACGCACATCAGCTTACGGCTTTGGAAAAGTCATGGGACAAGAACGAGTACGCTTTGTTCTGTGAGATGGGCACAGGTAAGTCAAAGATTCTTATCGACAACTTTGCCATGCTCTACGACAAGGGCGAGATCGATGGCGTGTTGGTTGTTGCGCCGAAGGGCGTGTACAAGAACTGGCAGAGGAAAGAGGTTCCCGAACATCTACCCGAGCACATCGTTGCAGACATCGTAGTCTGGTCCCCCAACCACACCAAGAAACAACTCGAGCATCTTGATGTCGCGTTGAAAGACGACGACAATCTCAAGATCCTGATCATGAATGTCGAAGCGTTCTCGACCGACAAAGGCGTGGAGTTTGCCAAGAAGTTTATGCGTAAGCGCAAAGTATTCATGGCAGTGGATGAAAGCACAACAATTAAGAACCGCTCCGCCAAACGTACAAAGAATATCGTGAACGCTGGCGGTCTTGCCAAGTATCGCAGGATCGCAACGGGATCTCCTATTACCAAGACTCCGATGGATCTTTATTCACAGTGCGATTTTCTTGACCCGCATCTTCTTGGCTTTGGGTCGTTCTTTAGTTTCCAAGCCCGGTACTGCAAAATGTGGAGACGTTCCGTCGGCACCCACTCCTTCAATCAAGTTGTCGGGTACCAGAATCTCGAAGAACTCACAGCTAACCTTGATCGGTTTAGTTATCGTATTCTCAAAAAAGACTGTCTCGATCTCCCCGAAAAGATCTACATCAAGAGATTGGTTGAACTTACGCCCGAGCAACGGCGTGTCTACGATCAACTCAAAACAATCGCACTTGCCGTCCTCGAGCAAGGGGTTGTTACGGCGGCAAATGCACTTACTCAGATCCTGCGACTTCAACAGGTGTGCTCCGGATTCTTAAAGACTGACGACGGGAAGTTTGAAACGCTTCCTTCAAACAAGCTTAACGAATTGATGGAAGCATTGGAAGAGGTAGACGGCAAAGTAATTATCTGGGCCAATTATACCCACGACATTTACGCCATCGCCAAGGCTATTCAAAAAGAATACGGGGAAGGCACAGTCCGTATGTACTTCGGTGAGACAAAGGCAGAGGACAGACAGCAGATTGTCACGGACTTTCAAGACCCCAAAAATCCCCTGCGGTTTTTTGTCGGACAGCCCCGCACAGGCGGCTATGGCCTGACTTTGACTGAGGCTAAAACTGTCATTTATTACAGCAATAGTTATGACTTAGAAGTCAGACTTCAGTCCGAAGATCGAGCACACCGCATTGGTCAGAAGAACAATGTCACGTATATCGACATTGTTACTGAAGGAACAGTGGACGAGAAGATTTTGTCGGCACTGCGTAGCAAGATCGACATTGCTTCAACTGTATTGAAGGAGGGCTATAAAGAGTGGCTGATTTAACTCGCCATCTCAAAAGCTTTCTTTTCTACATCATCAACTCGACGTTGCCAGCCCTTCCCAAATGTACTCCAGATGGGAAGGGACTGCATAAACGCGAGACGTTTTTCGCAGATATCTGTAACAAGCTCGCGAGCATTTGCAGCAGCTACGGCAGCAAGGGTAGCTGGCCCAATGACGCCATCCTGATTAAGTCCAAGAGCAGCCTGAAGAAACTTGGCGGCACGCACAACACCACTATTAACAGCAACATCAAACACAGCATAGTCCACACCTGCCGGTAGATCATCTCCACGGACACGGTCCCAGTAGTTCTTTTTGTAGAGCGGTTTGACATCTTCCACCGTCAAAGCTTTCATTTCATCAATCGACACAGTTCTGCCGACCCACTCTTCCCAGACCTTTTTCGTTACCCCTTTGTTAGTGGCTCCTCCCGGATCTTTAGGGTGGTTAACAAAATTTCCCTCGTGCTGAAGAACGAGAGCGATGCAGTTATCGTAATTGTCGCGCATGTTACAATCCAAGTTCTCGGCCAATCTTCACGGCCTCTTCTGCTAAACGAACTTTTTCCTCTCTCAACATATTGATCCGTTGGACCTTGTCTTCAGAAGAAATGTTCTTGTTAAGACGGACCTTATCCATAGCATCGTTGAGATCACCGATTCTGTTTTGAATACGGTTGAGCATAGGCTTCAACGTCATGGCTTGTGGATTGGCTTCAAGCTTTGCCTGCAAGGCATCGATGTCGCCGGTGTCCTGTGCCTTCTTGATAGAGCTCGTGATCTCAGTCACGTCTTTAACCATCTCGTAGAAGTCTTTGACGTACTTGTTGCTGAGTTGTTCAGGAGACTTCACGAAGCGAGCCAGACCAACGGTGTTAGCGCCGATTGACGTAAAGTCTGTGGGGTCACCGAAGTATCCTTGCGGACGCGTGCCAGCAGATGCAAGGAAGCCGTCAACGACAGAGGTGAATGTAGTTGCCAACGTGCCAAGATAACCACGCAACAGAACATCCACTTGTTTCGGAGACAGGTTGGCTTCACCAGTAAACTTACCGATCAACTTAGCAACCTCGGACGTCAGTTCATCCGCACGTTCCCCCGATGGAAGACGTTTATCTGCTAGAGTCTCGATGTCTCGACCAGTGAACATGTCCTTGTTGAAGTACAACTCAACGATTGGCTTCGCAAACTGCGGGATTGGGTTAAAGAAGAATGTACCCAGTGCAATTTGACCAAGGCCGTCGGCAAGTTCTGATCCATCCTGTTGACGGATGGCATCCAAAACAAGGGCAGGAATTGCACCGAACGCTGAACCCAACTCGAAGACACGCGGCAACGCAATGACAGTGTCACCGGCAGCGATGTAGTTGTTTGCAATCTTGTCTCTAACAGAAAGGTTTTTATACCAATCGTCGTCACCATAAATAAGGTTGAGACCCAACTCGATGGCGGCCAACATTAAACCGCGATTAACAATTGCAAGAGGAAGACCAATAGAACCCTTTTGGAAAAGAGTCTTTCCGCCACCTGCTGTACCTGCTTCCATCAAGCGATAAAGGCTTTGCACCCGAGCATTCAAGAACGGAATCATAGGAATAAGAACAGCAAGAGCACTGCCCGTTATACCTTTACCTGTGCCAGAGCGACTGAAGTTTGTAAGGTTGACCGCTTCCCAAGCAGCTTCCTCAGGACTCATTTTTTTCTTCTCGACGAGCCACTTATAGTAAGCAATACGGGGGCCCATTTCAGAAGCATCACCGATGGTTTCTAATTTGCCGAGCAGGTTCATGCCCTGCTGCCATGCAGTGGCACTTCCTTCTTTCGTAGCAAATGCGGCACGCAAAGCTTCTGCCTGACTTTGTGCCGATGCACCATAACGGAATCCGCCAAAGCCTGTCTGGGCCTGAATGGCTTGTGCAGATGCGCCTCTCCTGTATGCTTCCTTAATGCCTTTGTATGTGCCGACAACGAGGTCAGTCAAAGGCATACCGGTTTTGAGATAAACGTCGAGCACACCGCGATACAAGTTAGCGATCTGGAACGGGGGCGCAGTCGTAACGCCCGTTCGAAGTACGTTGGCGAACTTAGATGCAGCAGAAACAAACCCGTCCAATTGTTTTGGCGAGAACGCAGCAAGTGCTTGGAACATTGCTGGATCGTTGATCTGAAGGTGTTTGTCGCCGCCAGCCACACGATAGGTGATAGAGTTCTTGTCTGGCTTGCCAACGACCTGAGCGATTGATGGATCCTTAAGATCGATCAAAGCCTTCGCAGCATTGCTGTACGCAATATTCTTAAGACCTGCCGTAACAATTGAAGAGTAGTTACGGAATGTGTTCTCGTAGAAGTTAGCATCAATCAGACCGCCTGCCGTAACCTTCTGATTAAACAGGGTTACGGCACTGGGGTTCTTAAGTGCCGCTCCAACAGGACCGGCAATGGTCAGATTACCGTTGTTCTCTATCTCGGTGTCCTGAATACGATAGAACGGAGTATAGAACATCGACATGAGATTATCCCCCAACTCCTGCGGGATAACACCAGTGTCAACTGAGAACTGAACCATTTCTTTGTTAAACTCATAGAGGTCCTGACCAACCTTCTTAATGTGCTCAGGTGTTGCCTCTACAATCTTCTTGAGTTGCTCGTTGGTGAACGGCTTCATTGTTTTCGGATCAATCTTGCCCGTCTTAGGATCGATTGTTCCCGTGCTCGGATCCTTGTATCCAATACCCGTACGACCACGGGCACGGAGATCAAGCTCACGTTTCGCAATCATATACAACTGAAGAGCAGACTCGCCCTTAATACCGGCAGGGGCAAACAACTTTTTAAGACCGCCAACATCTCGATCACCGATCTTAGAACGAAACTCAAGTTGTTTTGTCTTCGGATCATAAACAAGATGGCCGGACTCAATTAGACCAGTGATGCGACCTTGAGCGTTTTGCATGCGCTCGAGCGTGCGACCGACTTCACGTAGATCCGCTCTCTCAAGGAATGGAACCTGAGATGCCACGTTGTTTCTAATAAAAGCAGAGGCAAGAGATTCGTTGCCAACCCTACCAAATAGATTGCTCAACAGGTTTGACCAGAATCCTACGGGCTTCTTAGCCGCTACAAAGTACGCCATCTTCTGGACTTCAGGCGGAATGTTTGGATCAAGAAGAGCCGGGTTATTATCTGTCTCTTGGATATCTGCCTGTGTAAGCGGGTTCTCTTTGCTGATAACGCGGTCGCCCATGCTTGTATAGCCGGGACGTGCTTCTTCTTGCACAGCCGCTTCACGCATGACGTTTTGAATCAGGTCGCCTTTTACTTTTTGCTTAGATGGAACTGGTCCATAAAGAGGAACGCCGCCAGCAAGAGCAGCCTTTATTGCTTGCGCCCTTGTTTGAGGAAGTTTACCTAGAACGTCTAATGGAGTTTCTGATTTTCTACCATACAGTTCACTTAACAGTTGCTCAAACGCGCCTTGATCCGGAGTAAGTCCAAGATACTTTGCAATCTCGTAATAGATCTTGCGAAACCCATCGTAGAGATTTTTGAATGCTTTTTGCAAAGCTGTACGTGGCACGCGGTCACTTGTTGCGTACCATGTCGCGCCCTTTTCAGCGAGCCACTCATAAAAAGAAAAATGATAGTCTGGTCTTAAACCAAACTGTGCCCCGGCCTTACGAACAATCTTGCCTTTGGCATTTTTCTCATACTTATTCTTTAGTTTCTTAGCAACTTCTTCCTGAGAAGAGTCGATATTTAAAGTCCCTTTTTCAATTGCATCAAAGATCTCAAGTGTAGCCATACGACGCATGGCTTCCGGATATGCTTCACGAACATACTGATCAATAATTGCGCGAAGCTGATCTTTTGGAATGCTTGTGAACCACGTAAACTCAAACACATGAGCAAACTCGTGGAACAAGGTTTGGAGAGCGTACTCCGGAGAGAAGGTTGCATCCGGGTTTATATTAATTGTAAATTCCCCCCGCAACATTTTTGCAGGGTTCATGCTTCCAAATAAACGATCTCCACCTGACCTTCCTTTTCCCGCCACAAGGTTCATCTTCATTCCCGGAAAGAACTTCAAGTGAACATCGCGAGCAATATCAATAAGTCCGGGAGCATAGGTATCAAGAGCGTTTCTTGAAGCGTCTGTAATGCGGACGGGAGTTTTCTTTTCAATCTCCTCAAGCTTTGCTCTTTCGGCAGGATCCGTTGTGTTTACGTCAATACCAGCAATAGTGTCTCTTCCTTCTGCGGGAAAAGTAATAACTGACGGTTCTTCACTAAAGCGAGGGACAGTAATTGATTCTTCTTGTACGTGACCTTTTCCGTATGCCTTCTTACGATCTTCAAGATGCTTGTCAATTTTTGCTGATACTTCACGGCTCTTAAGATCAATCTCATCCTCAGACATCCCAAGACCTTTGCTCAAGTAGTCCTTGGCAAGGTTGCGTTCCTGAGGATTTATATTCTTGGCGATGGCGTACAACGCCTTGTCTACAACACTTGTAAATTTCACCGGCAATTTCTTGCCTTCATCAACCGTATAATCTAGCCCCCTATCAACAAGATCTTTATCTACAGCAGGGTCTGCGTGATAAGACGCTTTCGGGTCTGTGGGCGACGGAATAAGATCCAAGGTTTGTGGCGCATCAACGTATCTGATAGCCGCGTCAGCTTTTTTCTTGATAAGGTCTTTTGGGTTTACAAAGAAAGATGTTGCGCCAGTAGTTTCATCGGTGACGCTTGGATCAAAGTACAGACGAGTATTGCCAGACTGCGGCGGTGCAATCTTGGTTGTTGGCTCTACCACCTGATACTGAGTTTCTGCTTCGTTGAAAGCCTCTAGCTGCTTTGCATTTTGCTGAAGCCACTCGTTTCCAAACTGAGGAACGTCCGTTGTTGGTTCGGTTGGAGCACCCGGGGTGGTTGGTTCCATTGTAGGTGCTGGAGCATCCGGAGTTGTGGGTTCCACGATAGGTGCCGCAGGTTTTTCTGGAGCACCCGGAATTGTTGGCTCCACTTGAGGTTGTCTGCTGACAGCACCAGTGACAGCACCAAGACCACCACCAAGAAGACCACCGGCCACTGCACTTTCAACGAGTTCTTGACGAACCTCTGGGCTGAAGTCCATGAGCTTTTCTGGATTGGCCTGAAGCACTTCCAAAGCTTGTTGTGCAGTCTCGGTCAAACTTTCAACTGCACCACCTTCAACAGCCTTCATCGCAGAACGGCGAATCAAACTTCCTGTCCCGGCCTTACCGATGAACGGAATATATCGACCGATCAATGCATCAAACGCAGCCTGCGGAACCGCAGTTGCAGCAGCGCCACCAATAGAAACATCCTGTAGAGGCGTTCCTTCTTGAACCTGCCGCTGGATGTTTGTCGCAGTGAACACAGGAAAGCTAAGAGCACTGGCTCCTGCTGCCGCGCCAATAGGACCGCCAATAATGCCGCCACCAATACCGCCAATGACAGAGGGCAGAGCATAGGGGACACTCTCTGCACCGACCTCGTACGCATAGCGTGCAAGACGAGATGGACTCATACCAATGTCAGCGGCTGTAGGAACTTCTCTACGATACCGCTGAGCAATATCTTCTTGCCGTTGCTGAGCTTCTTTGAGGTTTTCTTTTGCTGCTTCCTCATAACCAAGTTGAGATTGCAGTGCAGCAATGCCGGTTTGCGCCGCTGACTTAAGGCCAGCAGTACCCGCTTCGAAGGGGGTTGCCCTCTGTCCTTTGCCAGTTACGGTAAGCCAGAAATCAAACTTATCTTTTCCCTCGCCATATTCTTTATAAAGAATAGCAGCTAGCTCAGGGTCGGAATAGTTTTGATACTCTGGAAACGCTTGGCGGTATTCGTCAAGAGTAGACATTTAATTACCCGTTATTGAAACCTTCAAAGGTCTTTGTCAGTTCAGGATCAGGAGAAGCATTTCTTGCTATAGAGACTTGAGTCTTAAACTGGTTTTTAAAGTCTTGAAGCTGGTCATCAATGAACAATTTTCTCTTGGCTTCAAACGCCACCGGATCTTTGGTTTGCAACGCAGATAGCGCCGAGTCACCCTTGACCGTTTCAAGCCACTTACCTGCTGCTTTACTACGCGCATTACTGAGTGCTTCAAGATAATCTTGCTGAAGCCTTTCCGCAGCAATACCAGAAGCCCTTTCACGGCTACCGTAATACTTTTCCATCATGCTCAACTTACGCTCTTCAAGATCACGCGCACGAGCTTGACCCAATTGAGATGCGTATGCCTGCAACCCAGCAATTCCACCTTCACCAATATTAGCGAGAGCATTAGAACTCTTGCCCGCCATCATTGCAAGACCTGCCTGCATCAATGCCATATTAAAGGCGTCTTCACGGTCGCGTTTAATATCAGGCAAGGATGTCGTGTATTTTTTATCAATGTCTTCAGGAGTTTTGCTTGGAGATGTTGGTGCTTTTCCATACGGAAGAGTGCCTTCTGTACGAGACCTAGCAACTTTGTCTTCCGCAGATTGAGTTGTTGGAAGACTCGTCAGTCCCATGCCGCTTGATACAGCAGCACCGGAAAGAGGACCACCTTGATACTCTGACCGAGTGGGGACAGACCCGCCAACACCAGCCACAGCTTTTCTAACGGCGGCTTCTTGTTGCGCCTGTGCGCGAGCAACTTCTTCGCGTGTTGAAGACTCAAACACTCCCGGAACAGGGTTCTCTTCTCTTGCACGGCGTGCGGCACGACGTTGTTCTTCAATGTCAGCGAGTCTGCGCTCGTACATCCGCTGTTCAACATCTGGACGCGGGGCAGTGTCTTCCTGTTCCTTAAGCGTCTTAATCGTCTGTTCAATCTCAGACTTGCTCGGAGGGTTGTCTAAGAGATCGCGAATACCGCGAGTAAGTCTTGATCCACCCTCAGTGTAACGAGCCTGCTGCTCATCAAAAATCTTCTGGGCCGCTTCCGGACCATAACGATTCTTAAGTTCTTCAAGAGCAGCACGTTCTTCGTCAGACAAAGGCTCGGCCATAAATTCTGGACGAACATAGTTTGTCTTAAACTCACCAACAATGCCGGGCTGATCCTCACGACCAATACGAAGGCCGACGTCAGGAAGTGAATACTTTGCCTTAGGTCCAACAGCCATTGTCTGCGGGCCATCAGGATACATGAAGCGGCTAATGCGTTCAAAGATACCCGGTGATTCAATGGTTGGCTTGATCTTGTCGGCAGGATCTCCGCCATCTGCCATACCAATCGGACGCATACCCATGTTAGCCATCTGTTGCATACGCATAGCCGTGTCAGCAGTTGGCTGTTGTGCAGGCATGTTTACAGCAACGGGACGAAAGACGCCCGGACGATCTTGTTCTTTGAGTGTTTGATAATTGGCAGGATCAAATTTTTGTTTCGCCATCTCCATCATCGCAAGCGCCTGCTCACGACGGGCAAGCACCGCCGGATCTTCAGACTCGCGAAGATCTTCTACGCCCTTTGACTTAGACTTCGGGCGGAACATCTCACGATCAAGAACGGGATCATAAGCCATTACGATGCGCCTCCCCAAAAGCCTGCGGTCTTACCCATGTTGTATGCGCCAAGACCCGCAATACCGAGACCCGCAATCTGGGAGAACGGGCTAGGTGTAGGTTGTGTTGTTGCTGTCATGCCCATCTGACCAGATGGTGTCTTGTTCAGGATGTCGGCATAGTAAGACAGGCGCTGATATGGTTCAGCATTCATCATCGCTTGGTTCATGCGTTGAGCATCAAGCAGTTTCTGCTGCTGGCCCTGCATGTTAGCACCCATATTATACAAGAATGAAACATCACCCTGTCCAAGGGCAGAGGTCTGCTGACCAAGACCAGCGATCCCCTGACCAACCGTCGCAAGTCCTTGGCCTGCTGACTGCATACGAGCCTGTTGGTTTTGGAATGCGTTCATCGCAGCCTGTTGCGCTTGGCTGTAGTTCTGTGCGTAGTCTTGCATAATACGTGCTGATTGAACGTCAGCAAGATTGCGACCGAGTTCGGCCTGCTGAATACCAAAGCGAGAACCGCCGAACGCACCAGCCTTTGCTGCACCGGCAGCAACGCCTTGCTGCTGAATAGCAGCCTGACGGTTCATCTCTTGCAAGGCTTTCTGTGTTACAGCCTCTTGATACGGATTCATATATGCTGTGACAGCGTTTGGATCATAGGCTTGTGCGCCACCGGCAATCATTTCCGCGCCGCGACCCATCATGCCAGATGCTTGTTGCAAGAACGGTTGATATGCACCGATACCTTGCGAAGCCAGTTGAGAAGCACGTTCTTGCTGACCAGACAAGGCAGCAACTTGATATTCAGGAAGTTGCTCTGGAGCCTTGCCAGTAACGCCTTTCACGTCCTCAATGAGGGCGCGACGGTACGCTTCCATCCAATCCGGTTCACGAGTGATGTAGGTCTGTGTCGTCGTATCAGCCATCGTTAGGCCCTCTTTTCAAACTGGTGCATAAGATCATACATCTTCTTTGCACCCGCCTTACGGCTGCCATTTCCTGCGCCACGGACAGCCTTTGCTGTCATGACAAACTCACCGTCGCTCAAACGAGCGGGAATGCTATCGCTTGTCCCTGTTCCCGGGCCTTGAAGATGACCGCCCATGCGAACGTCCATCTCGCCACCATGCGCTGCATACATTGTCGGAACAAAGTTATAGCGAGGAGCGACACGCTGCGTAAATGCACCGGCAGGGAAACGTGCTGCTTGGATCTGCTCTGCCGTTGCACCCGGAGGAAGAGATGGGGCCTCACTGCCTTCAGGTTGCATAGCTGACGCAAGTGCTGCACCGCCAAGACCTGCGATGCCAGCAGTGATATATGGGTTGTCTCGAACAAACTTATCTACGCCCGCAAACATACCGGGTTGAGTTGCTTGCGATCCGGCAGCTACAGCAGGACTTGATGCTCCAGCGCCTTGTGGTAACTGACTACCGCCAATATAATCAGCAGGAGCCATCTTACCTCCGTATGTGCCGCCGGTAGAAGCGGCAGCCGTTGCTGCCCCCGGAAGACCAGCCTGCACACCCTCCATAAAACCTTTGCCGCCGATCATGCCCTGCACGCCGCTGAACACAGCACCGGTTGCGCCGCCGATCAAAGCAGATTGAAGCGCCTGACTTGGAGAAGCGCCGTTGATCATTGCACCAATACCAGACCCAATTGCACCCGATGCAATAGCCCCGAGGCCGGGAACCAAGAAGTTTAATGCCACCGGTAAGACAACCGGGGCAGCCTTTTTCAAGAAGTTGCCGATGTCATCAAAGAACCCGTATTCCGGCAGGCCGGTCTTTGGGTTCATGCCACCGCCACGAGTCGCCTGAAGCATAGCTGCTTCACGAGGATTGATGTGAGCGAGGATCTTGTCGCTGCCCGTTCCAGCCTTTTGAACAGCCTTGGCCTTCTTCCGCAGTGCAGCAATCCCGCCCTTGGCAAACTGCTCTCTGCCACCTGAGAGAGCCTGATCGACCATCTTCTCAAGGATCTCAAAGAACGACGGAACATAGTCCGGCGGCAGATCGCCTGCCTCAATGACACCCTTGTCAACGAGCATTCGGACGGCGTCGTCGTAACGATCTTGATTCTTCTTCAGGAACTGGATGATTTGTTGGAGGATCTGGAGCTTGTCAGGTGACAGCTCTGACAGATCATCTTGAAGTTCTTGCAGGCTATTGATCTCTGCCGGAGACAAGCTATTGAAGCCCCCGCTCAAGGCGTTGACTGCATCCGGAGAAGCGCCCTCCGCTTGTTGCGGCTGCGCCGTGTTAAGACCCATTATTCCCTGCACCATAGCTCACCCATAATGTATATGCTGTGGCAGGGGCCGAACCTGTTATAAGGCCCATCCACAATACATTTTTAAGCCTCGGAAGACAAGTATTAGACTGTCACCGAAACCGTTCCAACTCCACCTGTTGCAGACAAGCCCAAGACATAAGGCTTATCTTGCAACGAGATACGCACTGCACCGTCAACCTGAAACAAAGATCCCGGCTCAAGGCCGTAGTCGGTTGTTGGCAAATCCGTCAACACCATCGTTGTCTGACGCCCTTCACCGGGGTTCCTAATCAAGGTTGTCAGGATGTTGAGCATCCTGACCACGTCGTCCATGTATTGCGGGCTGTAGGCATCGGGCGACCGACCGAATACCGGAAGCGAAAGCCTGCGATCCATTAGCGTCTACCGTCTGGCTGGATTTCAATGCGCGGCGATCCAAGAGACCACCGCGTCCCTACCTTGTTGCTACCAACCCTAAAGGTTACTTGCCGCCCACGCAAACGTGTAAACACCTGCGTCGTGAACTGTTCAATCGGAACTGTAGCACTCTGTGCTACAGTATTCGTAGAACTGCTTGAGTAGTTAGACCCCGGGAACTGCTGCATCTTCAACGTCATGGTAGCCTGCGGGCTATCTGTTGAGTTGATAAAGGTCAGATCTGGGATGATCCTTTTCACAAAGGCAAACTGATCACCCTCACCAATATCAAACGGCGAGCTTTCGATATATGAGTTGATTGCGACAGGCGGGTTGGCACTGCCATCGTCCGTCCCAAGTTCTTGGTTGTAGAGGTAGCGATCAGGCGAAGCGGCAATCGGATATTGGTTTGTGCCGCGATCAAGCCATGCAGTACGTGCAAGTGTTCCATACGACCATGCTTTTTCTGCATAGTTGTACGTGACATAGACGTCGTTCTCCGACGCGTTGGCCGTCGGATAGAACCATGTGATCTCATTGTACTCGGAGTTGACGGCAGCGTAGACCTTGTCCGTCTCTTCCATGTTGATATTTGTGAACACATGATTCTTGATGGGGCATGGAAGCTCATCAGTTCTACCGTTGTAGATGTAGAACTTACCCATACCCATCCAGAAGACGTTGTCTTCGACGGTGGCGTAGCAGTTGTAACCAATCGACGTGATGTTCGATGCAATCGGGTTGATGCCGAATGTGTATGGCGGACCTAAGAACTGCAACGAGTAGAGCGACAAGTCAGTCCAGACCAGAATTTCGCGCTTGGTTTCGATGGCACGAATGATGTGCGTACCGGCACCGAGACGCAAATCACCCGCCGTGTTTGTGGCAGACGGTGTCCAGACAGTCGGATCTTCTTGTGTACTGAACCGAATCAAGAGGGGATCTTGCAACGGATTGATGCTGCCGTCGTTATTGATGAAGTTGTTTGCACCAAAGGCAATAACGTGGCGATCATTGTCCGAAACGATGATCTGTGTGGCAATTGTCGGGCAAGATGGGTCAGTGGACAGGGAATCAAGCTCAACCCCCCGTACACCGGTGCCAGTTGTTGCATCCCAATAATAAATGCCACCGTCACGTACGTTGAAGATCAGGTCCTCACCGAAGTTGTCAGAGGTCCAAAGACGAAGAGTATTGCCCACACTAAGCGTTGTTGCTGAACCCCAGCCACCACGACCCCATGTGCCTGCACCCCAACCTGTGCCACCGACCTGCGTATCAAGGCCGGAGTTGATCTGATAAGCAGCCGTGACAGTGCCACCGTTACCTGTGTCAGAAGCATTCGCTGTTGCAGAAGCTGTAATCTGGTAGTTGTCAGCATCAACAACGAAAGTGATCTGGTGTTCTTGGTTCAACACCGATGCTGTGATGTTGCCACCAAGACCCGTTGCGCCAGAGAATGTGACATAGTCGCCGGTAAACGCGCCGTGATTCACGTCATAGACGTTGATGACAGCACTGCCGTTTGTTGCGGTAAAAGGACTTGTGAGCGTGACAGTGTCACGGAGAGGAGTGATGTCAAATAACTCCTGACCACTTTCAATGTAAAACTTACACGTCGTACCAATCCCGAGGTAGTTGGCACCGCTTAATGCAATCCAGTTATTGAGTTCGCGGCAAGTGCCGAGGAATTGCGTAGTTGCGTATTTTTCCCAACCGCCAACTGATTGCGGGAAGCCGTTGCGAAAACGTACAAGGTTGCCATCATACCAGCCGCCCTCGTTCGTGTACGATGACACGTCCTTGATGATTCCGGGGCGAAACTGAAGTTTCTGTAGTGGCATTGTATACCTCAGAAGAACGTAAGAAACCCACCGGGAGAAGACGGTGTGTACGAAATTACAATAATGCCTTGCGCGCCTGCTGCGCCGGAAACGTAGTTGGGGCCAACGTCACCGCCGCCAGCGCCGCCAGCGCCATAAAGACCGCCAGTGCCAGCCGCGCCATAAATATTGCTCACGCCAGCGTATGATCCGCCGCCACCGCCACCTGATCCATGAGTTGAATCCCATTCTTGACCAGCGCCACCATTCCCTGCGGGAGTACCATTTGGTGATCCGCTTGAGCCACCACCACCACCACCTGCGGTACCCGCTGCTTGAATTGCTCCGCCGCCAGTGTTTGCATAATTGTTGCCGCCAGCACCACCGACACCGCCATAGCCTCCGGTACCAGAAGAGCCTGCATAGCCGCCACCGTTACCCCCGCCGCCGCCGCCAGCAAAACCACCGCTATCGCCGCCATTTGCGCCGTTCCCGTTTGGACCACCAGCACCGCCGCCACCGCCGCCACCATTGGACCCTACACCGCCATTGCCCCCGGAGTACTTTACTGTGCCGATGCCGGACGATGCTGCGCCACCTGTTCCAACAGGACTATTGTTTTGGCCTGATCGTTGACCGCCTTTTGCGCCAACCGATGACCCGCTTAAATTGCTTCCATTAAACCATGTATCGCCACCATCAACGCCCGTTGGAGACCCGGGCGTTCCACCTGCGCCACCTGCACCGACTGAATAATTTATTACGGTGCCTTTTGATAAATTGAGGTTGGTAACTTTTGAATATGCACCACCGCCACCACCGTTACATCCGGCAGTATTATATGAACCACTTGCCGATCCACCGCCACCCCCAATACATTCAACAGTGTTGTCAAATGGATTGAAATCATCAGGAACCGCCCATGTTCCTGACCCTGTTGTCGTGAGAAAAATTCTTGTTGTTGGCATTGTTTAACTTTGCAAGTTTACTGCGACGACATCCCAATAAGATTCCGTTGAGTTGTATATACAACCGACATACAAAACCTTTGAAACAACGGTTGTTGTAGGCAGGGTTACACCGATTGCGCGGAAACTTCCTGCGCCAGACGTTGTCCAGCTAAGTGCGCGAGCCGTTCCATCATCCTTGATCCGGATGATAATCTTACTTCCATTTACAGGAGATCCAGTCGTTGAAGCTGGAAAAGACAATGAGTTCGCCAAAGCCGTAACAACGTATTGATCATAACTTCCAATATCGAGAGAGATCGATGATGGACTTGCAGCAGAACTTACACGAGGGGCATACTGACCACTGACGCTCGTTCCCGGGACGTTGCTTGCAGCAAGAGTGATTGAGCCACTACCGTTTGTAACACTGATACCAGAGCCCGCAGTCAGCGTGGCTTTTGCCAGAGTGTTGCCTGTGCTGTTGCCAATTAAAAGCTGACCATCAGTATATGACGTCTGTCCTGTGCCGCCCGCTGCAACAGTTACTGTACCAGCAAGTGCGGAAAACGGAATGCTGCTGAATGTGTTTGAAGCACCGCTCATGGTTTTACCGGTGAGCGTTTGAGCCCCATCTTCCGTGACAGGGGCATTGGCAACCTCAATCACGTCGGTCGAGTTTGTATATACAATCGCCTTCTTGCCATTCTTAATAATGACACCGGTCTGTCCTGATACCTTGACAGTGACAGAGTATCCGCCGGTCGTGTTGTTGTAGAAGATGTATGGCTTATCGACTGCCGGTACTTCTACGGTGCGGTTGGCTGTCAAAACACCTGTAAATTCAAGGACATAGTTACGACCGTTCGAGGACGCCCCGTTGGGGATTGTCAGCACAGTTGGGCTTGCGCTGTCAGCGACGGCCTGCGTGACATAGCCAACAATCGCCTCTTCCATAATGGTGCCGAGGTTTGTGTTGGTCGTCGAACCCCAAGTACCGGACTGATCGCCTGTACCCATCAGGTTTATCTTAAGATTGGTCGAATAGGTACTGGTCATGAAACGGCCCTCTTACGTGCAAAAGCAGTATACTCTTTATGTCAGCTAGGTTCAATCGGAGTCCATATAGATGGGTCCGATGGTTCAATTTCTGTCCAGATTGAGCCCGGCGACGGATTCATCTGAGCCCAAGTTCCGGCCTCAACAGGAACAACTTGTGTCCAGATCGAACCGGGGGCAGGCGTAATACCGTTCCAGCTTGATCCGGGGTCGGGGATAATCTGGCCCCAGACCAAAACCTGACCGGCATATCCCGTGGCCTGTACGCCAGTGACGTACACGTTGGCGTCGTAGATCGTAACAACCGTTCCGACCAGAGCATTGGCTGACAGGCCATTTGGAAAGACGTTGGCGTCAAGGGTGACGGTTACGCTGTTTGTAAAACCTGTTCCAACAAGACCTGTCGGATAAACATTGGCGTCGTAAATTACAGATACGTCACCAACATATCCTGTAGCAGAAAGACCGGTAAGGTTAATATTAGCATCGCCAGTGGCGAGGGCTACACCTACTTCGCCAGTACCAACAACACCCGTGACGCTAAATGTCGAATCAAACTGAGTTGTAACAACGCCAACAAACCCCGTGGCATAAAGGCCATCGGGGTAGACGTTCATGCTTCCAGTTTGGAACCCGTTCCACTGGAAAGCATTTGGCTGGAATGCCTTGACCATTTTATGCCGTGTACGTTCCAGAAGAGTTAAATGTTAGAATCGTGTTAGAGCCAGACGTTGTAACCGTCGGTGATCCAGTTGTTGTTCCAGAATATGCTGATGTCGGAACTGACAAGATGACGACGCCGGATCCACCTGCTGACGCAGAACTGTTTGCAGACCTAGCTCCCGCTCCGCCACCACCGCCACGGTTTGCGGTTCCTGCCGTAGATGCCGTTACGCTACCACCAGCATTGCTGACAAGCGCGCCTTGACCGCCTCCACCTGCGCCACCTGCGCCACCAGAAGCAGAGCCTCCATCGTTCTGCGCTCCGCCACCACCGCCACCTGCATAGGTCACTGACGAGCCCGTAATAGATGATGCTGTACCTGCGCCACCCGCGCCGCTTGTTTGAGCGTTTGTTGGTGCAGCACCCGCCGCGCTTGCCCCGCCGCCACCCCCACCAGCGCGTGAAACAGGACTTGATGAAATTAGACCGGGGCCACCACCGTTGTTGCCTTGACCTGCTGTCCCAGAGCCACCGTTTGATCCCGTGTAACTAGATTCACCGCCAGAACCGCCGCCGCCCGATCCACCATTATTTCCGACAGGCGCGCCGTTTGCTGTGAGCTGACCCGCGCCCCCACCACCGCCCGTGGCTGTAATGGACGAGAAAACAGAGTTTGATCCGTTGCCGCCCGAAGAACCAGAAGACCCCGCAGACCCGCCACCGCCAACTGTTACGGTGTAAGTTGTTCCTTTGATGACTGTTGAGCTACCTGTTAAATAGCCCCCTGCACCGCCGCCGCCGCCATTGTTTGTTCCGCCACCGCCGCCACCCGCAACAACTAGATATGTCGCAGAATACGCAAATCCTCTAAATGAAACCCAAGAAGCGTTGGCAGAACTGTACCACTCAGGCTCGCCTGTTGTGGTGTTCATACGAATAAACCCATCGTTAGGAGATCCCGGCCTCTGGGCCGTTGTACCTGTCGGGATCATCAAATACCCTGTGCTAGTATTCGCCTGATCAGAAACAGCAGTAGGAGTAATATTTGCAGTTGTTGCAACCGTGCCTGTCGATGCAGGTAATGTAAGCGTGTTTGTCCCCGCAACAGCAGGTGCTTGTACTATAATAGATCCTGATGATGAGCCGGAATACACCGTTGCAGGTGTTGTTTCGCCTGTCGTTCCGTTAATTGTTACGGGCATATCTCACCTCAGTAATAAATAGCCACAAAACCAGAACCGCCGCCGGTCGAAGTGTATTGTGATCCTGACGCCACTTGATTGCCCCCAACAGCGTAGTGACTCCAGTTATCATAACCGTCATACGTTTTTGGAAGATCAGGGTCCTCGTACATCGCCGGAACAAATTCTGACCCAGTAAATGTAGCGCCGTTCAAAACGGTAGCGCCAATGTATCCCGAGCCGCCGCCGCCGCCAGCCATCGTATACTGCTCAAAATAGCCGCCACCGCCACCACCAAAATAGCCGCCACCGCCACCACCACCGTAAGCCTGATGGCCTCCGTAACCTCCGGTTAAGGCACTACCAGCACTCCCTACAGTGCTGGAACTTGTACCGGCGGCACCACCAGCAGATTGTGTCCCGGGTCCTCCTGCCGCTGCCGATCTACCATCATACGCAGAACATCCGTTTTGTCCGGTGGTACCCCCACCAGCGCCGCCCCAATTTCCATTTGCCATACGGCTGGCACCGCCTCCACCGCCGCCACCAGCAATCATAACAGCATTTGCCTGCGTAACTGATGTGCGAAAAATTCCGGTGTACCCACCGCCGCCACCCGCATAACGATTGTCTGAGTTGCTATACAGTCCACCACCGCCGCCATAGATCGGAGTTTGACCGCCCGCGTAGTTTGTTTGACCGCCACGTCCAACAACGATGATTAGTGACTCGCCTGCTGTAACAGGAATAATCCCCGTTGAATGACCCCCGCCGCCTCCACGCATTCCGTAGTTCCAGCCGCCGGAGTTACCGCCGCCCCCACCAGCGCCCCACATTTTAACGAGGATATGCGCTATACCAGCGGGAACAGTCCACGTTTGGTTGGCATTAGTGCAAGAAAAAGTAACTTTTGTTTTCCCAGATGGAAGCGCATAGAGAGGCTGCACCGGAAAAGGCATTGTTCCACGTTGCGCGCCAAAAGTTCCTGCCACCGACATTGTCATGACAGGAGAGGAAGTATTCACACCAAGAGTTGTTGGGTTAAAGCCACCAGAAGGTGTAAACGACCCTGTGACAACAAGGTTTCCAGTAACGGTTGCATTTCCAGATACAGTGGCATTTCCAGTAACGGTTGCATTCGCCCCAGTCGTAAGATTACCACTTGGGTCAAGCGTAATATTGACCGTCGTAGACGATGGGTTCTGGATGTTTGTGGCTTTGAGGGTGGACATTGTCTTTCCTTACGCCGTGTATGACCCAGAAGCGGTAAACTTAAGAATGGTATTGCTGCCAGACGTTGTGACCGTTGGAGAACCAGTTGTTGTGCCTGTGTAAGTAACAGTTGGCACTGATATAATTACAACACCAGAACCGCCTGCGCCGCTATTGCCTTGCGTTCCCCCATTCCCATAAGATGACGCACCTCCGCCGCCGCCTGTGTTTGCTGTGCCAGAAGTAGCATTAGCTCCTGCGACCGAAGATCCTGCGCCACCGCCTCCATTGCCTCCTGCGCCTGCGGTGACACCTCTCGGGTCTCCCGCGCCTCCACCGCCGCCTGCATAAAATACTGATGAACCCGTAATTGAAGATGCAAGCCCAACACCGCCTGCGCCACTAGTACCGCTAGTTGGAAAAGTGCCGCCAGAAAAACTAGTGCCCGCTGCGCCAGCTCCACCACCGCCGCCTTGAGCGTTTCCTCCATTATTTCCTTGGCCCGATGTTCCGCTGCCTCCAGCAGAACCGCCACCTCCTCCAGAACCTCCAGAATTACCTGCGCTTGCACTTGTCGCGCCGTACCCACCGCCAATAGCCGTTAGGCCAAATGCTGTTGAGTTAGATCCGTTGCTACCGTTTGCTAAAGCGCCATTTGTTGGAGCAGATGCAGCCGCCCCACCGCCGCCAACAACAAATGAATAAGTTGTACCTGAAATAAATGATGTTGAACCAGAAAGTAGCCCGCCAGCGCCACCTCCGCCGCCCGAGTTAACTGACCCAGAGCCCCCGCCTGCAACAATTAAATATGATACTGCATATACAGGAGGAACTGCCCAAGCGCCGTCACCACGCAAAAACGTACTAGAAGAAGGGGTTCCTGTTGCGTTGATTGCTGATACAGGAAGAGCTGCCGATGAAGCCGTGGTAACAACTGTTCCCGTGACGGCAGGCAACGTAAGTGTGTTTGTTCCAGCTACCGCAGGAGCATCTACAATAATGTAACCAGATGTGGAGCCGTTGAGTTTTAATGGCATGGCTTACACAATCGTCCAAGTTGAACCCGATGGCACGGTGACAGTGACACCAGAGTTGATGGTTATCTGACCTGCTGACAAAGCATTTTTGGTGGATGTTATAGTATAGTTTGAAGAGATCGTCTGAGCGTTTTCAATAATCGCGCCTGTCACGCTCAACTGACCTGTTGTATCCCATGTTGGGGCCCCAGCAGAGAGGCCGCCCGGAGCAATCGTTCCGGATGACACACCAACGTAGAGCACGTTACCGAGCATAACGCCCCAGAATGCGGTGCCTGAAGCAGGCGCGGTCGTGAAAGTGATTGTGCTTGTTGAAACCGTGTACGATGACGTCGGCTCTTGCACGACACCACCGAGCGAAATGATAAGCGCGTTTGGCGACCCCGGCGTGACAGAGGTTGAATTGCTCGTCAAATTGAACGTCGTTGTCACGCCATTGAAGCTGCCCGATATATCATCGAGCTTGCTATACGAACCAATAAGCGGTGGGTTGCCGATATAGCTCATCCTCGGTAACTCCCAGAAGCGGTAAACGTAAGAATAGTGTTGCTGCCAGATGTTGTCACGGTTGGAGATCCAGTAGTGACGCCACTATAATTTGTTGTGGGAACCGACAAAATAACAACTCCAGACCCGCCATTAGATCCAGTGTTTGTTGAGTAAGCGCCACCGCCACCGCCGCCAGTGTTTGCCGTTCCTGCTACAGAGGCGTTTGACGCATTCCCGCCTGCGCCACCACCACCTGCGCCACCAGAGCCTCTCGTACCGCCTGCGTTTGTGTTAACACCACCGCCACCACCGCCTGCATATGTTACAGAGGATCCTGTGATAGATGATGCCGTTCCAGCGCCGCCGTTACCAGCTACGTTGTTTGTTGCGGTTGCACCAACGGCGCTTGCTCCACCACCGCCGCCACCAACGGCATACGTTCCATTACCATCCGAGGCAATCCAACCTGTGCCGCCCGCGTATCCTTGACCAGATGTTCCAGAGCCGCCTGCCGCCCCAGAAGTGCCAGCGCCAATAAATGAACCGCCACCGCCTGAGCCACCATCGACGCCGCCGCCTTTGCCTTTTCCTGAAGGGGTTAAACTGGAATTACCGCCGCCCCCGCCGCCAGAAGCAGTTACAGCCCCAAATACAGAATTATTTCCATTGCCTGCCTGCCCACCAGACGTGCCGCCTGCGCCGCCTGCGCCAACTGTAATAGTGTATGTTGTGCCGACTGCTACGGTGCTTGTACTTGTTAAATAACCGCCCGCACCGCCACCACCGCCAGCGCCAGCTCCGCCACCAGCTCCGCCCGCTACAACAAGATAGGTTGCAGTATAATTTTGCGGAACATTCGTCTGATAAATAGAAGCGTAAGCAAGCCATCCTTGTGTCGAGTCAATATAAACAAGGTTAAGAGCGCCACGATTTGTATTTATATATGCGTTAGCGGTAGACGAATTTATTTTATTCCCATCTGGGGAAATTGTTATGACATTAGTTGCAGCAGTAGCAGCATAATCAACGATTGTAATCTGATCGCCTGCTGAAGGAGACGCAGGAAGAGTTACAGTAAAAGCTGCTGACGTTGTGTTGCAAGGATAAGCCCGTCCTGCGACTGCTGTAAATCCTGTAGTCTGCACAGATTGCCAAGCAATGCCCGGAGTTGCCCAACTTCCGTCACCACGCAAAAACGTCGTAGCCGACGGCGTTCCTGTAGCGTTTACGAAATTTGCAGCAACTTTAGTCTGTGCCATTACTCAGCCGCTTTCCAAGACGTTGTGGCTTCGTCCCAAACATAGAGTTTACCGTCTGTTGGATAAGCAACAGGCGCTTCCCATGTCCATGTGGTGTTGTTCAACGTCCATGACGGATATGGCTGCGGCGCATAGAACACGTCGTTTGTCGTGTCATATGTAAATCCAATACCAGCATAGTTGCCGCGAACAGCAGGCTGACCGCTTGGCTCGTTGCTATCAGGCAAATAATGAACGCCGCCGCGTGTATTGTACGAAGTTTGGATCCATGTGCCCGGCGATGAATCGACAAACGTGTCGAAGAACTCCGGCTCCGCCACGATGACCTGAACGACCTTGCCGTCCACTACTTTTGCAAAATGTCCCATGATATTTCCTCTTTATGCTGTGTAAGTACCAGACGAGTTATACGTCAAAATAGTATATGACCCTGAAGTTCCTACTGTTGGAGAACCAGTAGTCGTTCCAGTGTAATCAGTAGTCAAAATTTTAAGAATCACAACACCTGAGCCGCCAGCGCCGCCAGCGTTTACGTTGTTGTGATTGCCGCCACCGCCACCGCCTGTGTTGGCTCCACCGCTACCGCCAGTGCCGCTATTTGTTCCTGCGCCACCCCCGCCAGCGCCACCGCCGCCTGACGTACCTGTTTGAGTACTCGCGCCACCGCCGCCGCCTCTTGTAACTGACGACCCTGTGATCGATGAAGCAAGACCCGCGCCGCCTGAACCGCCTATATTTGTTGACCCGTTGCCAGTGCCGCCAACAGCGCCCGCACCGCCACCGCCGCCTTGCACGAAACTATATGTTGACCCATTACCTGTTCCGCCCGCATAACCTTGCGTTGGCGATACTGCTGAACCGCCTGCAAAAGAATTGCCGCCAGAGGCTGCACCGCCGCCCCCTGAACCGCCTGATTTACCTGTATTAGGCGTAGCCGCACCGCGACCGCCGCCCCCGCCAGTTGCGGTGAGCGTAGTAAGGTTGTTCCCAGCTATTGATGAATCAGAACCGTTACTGCCATCGCTATTAACAGAACCACCAGCTCCCGCGCCGACTGTAATGGTGTAAGAGTTTCCTTTTACAAAATAAATCGCGCTTTCAGCAGCTCCGCCACCGCCTGTTGTCTCTCCAGTAGTAGCATTTCTATAACCGCCCGCGCCGCCGCCAGAACCACCGTGAGCGCCACCTGCACCACCGCCTGCGATAACTAAATATTGTACCGAATAAGGTCTGCCCTGATTGAAACCGAGCCACAATGTTGATCCTGTATCATACCACTCAGGAGCACCTGTTGTTGTGTTAAAACGAACCATCCCCTGAGCAGGACTGCTTGGGCGTTGTGCCGTTGTACCTACTGGAATCATGAAATAATCAGTTGCAGTATTTGTCTGACTAGAGACTGCGGCGGGGGTAACAGCAACAGTCTGCCACGAACCATCACCACGCAAAAACGTAGACGAAGAAGCAGTGCCTGTTGCGCTAATTTTAGGTATCGTTACCGCGCCATTTGCAATATCAACCGTTGCAACTGCATCAGTTGCAAGCGCAGTCGTGTCGACAGACCCCGCCCCAAGTTGAGACGAGGTCAGCGGTGTAGAGGGAGGATAGTTACCCTGATAACCCATCTGTCACGCTCACGTAATTTCAAGCAAGGACACAACTGCATCGGCTGTACCAGAAGCTGTTACAACCTGAGCGCGAATATAGTTTGCTGCTTCAAGCACCACCTTCTGATCACCACCAACAATGACGATAGATGATCCAACGGGTACAGGAACTTGATAAGCGAGATAGTATGAGCTTGCACCCTTCACGACCTGCACATTGACCGTGATGCTCGTCGTATAGGTGTTAGCAAGCGAGAAACCGATGATGGTTGTCTGCGTTGCAGAAGGAGCGGTGTAGATGGTTGTGTAACCACCACTCGTTATTGCAGACCCGTAACTCTTGAACGTGTTAGCCATGACTCATCCTAACGCAATTGCCAAAGCGACCGCAGTTCCGGCAGGGTCTACTTGAAGACTTGTTTGAGCACCAGACACCGTTGTAGCACCAGTGCCACCATACGCAATTCCCAAAACACCGGACGTGATATTGGAAGCATCCACGGATGGAGCAGCCGTTGTCACTGAAGTAAGCTGGCCTTGGGCATTCACAGTAATAACAGGAATCGCCGTTGAAGAGCCATAGCTTGTAGCGGTAACACCTGTGTTACTAATGCTGAAAGTCGTACCAGCAAGGCTTAGGCCCGTGCCAGCAGAATAAGTGATCGGTGCGCCAAATTGGATAAAGACAATGTCTGTCGTTCCAATAGTAATTGGAAGCGATGTTTGCTGAACCCAAGACGTGTTGGCGTTTGTTGTTCCTGCTGTAATAAGAAAAAAGTCACCAGCATCGATTTGATTTGGCCCAGAACCGGCCTCGTCAAAGTCCGTGGCGCGTGTCATGACCCATGCAGTAGATCCATTACCGACAGTTGTGACAGTATATGCACCATTGTAAGGGGCGTTTGTTGATGTCTCGTTCTTAACAAGAATACGGTCATTAACTGAGGGAGTGCTTCCGTCGATACTCAATGCGCCGACGGCATTCGCCGTAAGCGTAGCACCAACGCCACTTGATCCGTTGTTGTATGTGTACGCTGGCAGCGCAGTCGTCGTGGCGTACTTACAAGACTGATGAAAGTTCAGACCTTGAGCGGTCGAGTCAACGTAAGTCTTGTTAACAAGATCGTACGCGCCACTCGGGACTGTGACAGTCGTGCCTCCTGTGATGACAGGGGATGTCAGCGTCTTGTTCGTAAGCGTCTGAGTTCCTGTCAGTGTCACGACATTGGAACTTGTGCTCAAAGCACCTGCTGTCAGTGACAGTTCACCGCTAACGGAGATTTCTTCCGCAGCGCCTGTACCAGCTGTGGTACGTCCTAAAAGCCTATTCGTTGCAAGCAATAAGTCATGGTCATCGTTCCAGTTCGACGGCCGGACAATACTAGTGTCAGCGTCGTCCGGTACTGAACTGACGAACTTGTGCTTGAGCGAAACGGTCATTTATCATCACGCTATGCGAATAATGGCGTTACTTGCGTCTGCCGCCGGGAACACGATGGTGAACGTACCTGCCGAAGCTGTCTTGTCAGAACCAAAGTCCAGAACGACAACTGACGGATTGGTATATGCACCGCTGCTCGGCGTTGTGTTGTAGATCAACGCGCCGCGAGCCGTGAACGAGGCCGACGCCCAAGACGTATCCGCAAAGTCCGTAAACGCCGTCGTGCCAGAGGATGCCGGATCGATACGGGTCAGAGTGTTGCCACCTGCCACATAAGCTGAACCCGCCGTATTGGTCGTCTCACCAGACGTCGTATAGGCCGTCGTGGAAGCATCCAGTGTCGCGCTGTTTGTGTACAGGGCAATTTTGAACGTGTCGCCGCCTGACAGTTTGAAGTCGTGGACGGCTTCCAGAAGCTGCTGCTTGAAAGACGTGCACATGAAATTTCCAGAGAATGCCACGATTTTTCCTTTAATTTCAATGGGTTACAGGAATCTTTGAATTTTTAACACCAAGTCTAGAAGGAGGTTTTACACCATTAGCAAGCATAGCCGCCCTTAATTTAGCACGAGTTTCTTCTGAATGGGAGTACCCAACTCGCCAGTTCTTAAGACCCTTATTCCAAGGCGGAGCCTTACCAAACTGGTGAGACTCGCTGTTTTTTTGAATGCCTCGTTTTTTAGCAGAGTCACTCATTTTTTTGCGGGATTCTTGAGTGTACTTAAACCCTCTTCGAATATCCGCTGCTTTTTTTCGCTCTGACTCAAACACCCTAAGTTTGAACTCGGACAATCTTCCCATCGCTATCAAAGCATACCAATTACCGCGAACCTGCGGAAATATCCTCACGAGCATTTTATGGCAGAGAAAATGTTCCTTGGCTGTTAGATACACAATGTTGTCTCTGTTGTTCTTGCCGCCCATGCACTTAGGAAGAATATGGTGTTTTTCACAATAACCATCAGGACGCATACGGTCTTGCGCCCTTTCGACCAAGATATTGTATGTTCTCAGGTAGTTCATAACTACTTTGATGCCTTTGATATCAAGTACTCAGAGGTCGATCTATCGCACTGAATAGCCTGTTTCATGTAGTAGAGTATAACCTGCTCGACCTGTTTTTGAAAGGCTCTTGCCTGCTCCCCAATCACAGGAGGAGCAGTATCTGAGACCTGTACAATCTTCTGTGCAGCACGATGTGCCCAAAACTCCGGAGAGTGGCCTCCGTTGGAGGACGCCACCACATCGACCGAGATCGTGGGCATGTGCATAGCTTCAGTAAACATCAGTTAGCCTTTACCCTAATAAGACCGTCACGATAAGCATCCACGTCTTCTCGGCCTTCGCCGTAGTTCTTGAGACGGGCCAATGCTTCCATGAACCGCTGGTTGTAGGTATTCAGAAGATCCGGCTCACCCTTCATGAAGGTGTAGGCTTCCACAAGGCAGCCATAAAGCAGGGCTTCCTGACCGTAGTTGCTGATCCACGTACCGCTCGTCTCCACCGTCAGGCTGGCCGGACGGTAGAAATAGTGCAGTTCCACGCCATAGGTGCTGTTCGGAACGGGGGCCAGAATGAAGTTATTGATGTCAAAGAATGCGTAATACTTCGGAACACCGGTAGCCCCGGTAGGATTATATTCCTGAAGGTATTCGACGTCCTTTTGCAGCAAGAAACTGGTCGATCCGTTTGCCGTGACAGACAGGCTGAAGGCGTTCAGGTAATCTGACGGAACAGCTAAGTACTTGTTACCGCTCGTTAAATTAGCCGTTTGGTTCTTGCGGAAGAATTGCAAATCAACATTGAACAGAATCCGTTCTTCCGTGTTCAGGATGAACTGGTCTATCTGGCTGTTGAAGGTTGTCTCGTCGTACTGTGTCCAATCCTTAATGGCCTGAACCAGTGTAGCGTATGTCCATGCCATCAGGTGATCTCCACAGTAACAACACCGACCTGAGTAATCCCCTGAAGCAAGGAATTTTGCAAGAACGGAAACTGCCAATCCTGCACCGGCACATCCATCGGCTCATTCCGTGACAGGCGAGGCTCATACAAAGCCTGCGGTTCCGTCGGCGGATAAATCGGACTCAATTGCGGATGCTTGACTTCCCAGCATTCCGGGCAGGTCTTAAGGCCATTCCACTCCTTACGGAGCTGCAAGTAGTCATACTGAAACCCGCACCGGTCACAGATAGCTACAGCATAAGAACCGTAAGCAAAACGTGTCATGTCAACACGCGGTAGGAGCTTCTTCCCGGCGTCAGGTTCAGAGAAGCCCTATCCCTGTCTTCAGTTGCGGCTCTGATGAACTCCTCGTCGTAGACTGCCTTGAGCAAGGCAACACGCTCCGGAGCCTTCTTAATCGCCAGATAATATGCCAGCCCTGCTGCAAGGCAGGGGTAGAAACGGAACGGCATTTCCATCGTATTGACGCCTGACGAGGCATCATCCATACGCGTCAGCTTTGTCACGATGACTTCGTAGTTGTTGTCAGGAGCAGGCCAGACATACAAAACTGGGGTGATCTGACGGTCAATATAGTACTGAGTCGGCTGGCCCGTCGTCAGTTTGTTGGGGATATTGTTGTAATATTCCCGGCTGACACGGTCCATCGTTAGGTCCGCTTGTGACGCTGTACCCTGACCCGTAGGCATACGGCAAATCGATTGAATGACATCGATGTCAGAAGCCGCGAGGTTGTAGGTTGGCGTACCGGGGACCATCGTGATCGTCTGGTTCTCAATTGTCCATTGCAGGAGCCCACGGTTGGCCCAATCAGCCAAGACAAGATTAAGACTACGACGAGCTGTCCGCTGGTCGTAGCCTGTTCTTACCTCAATACCGCAACGCTCATACGCCTCTTCGATGTACTCAGCGACGTCAAGCTCAAAGGACTTAGTCCCAGAAGTGGTCATTATTAGCAGCCTTTACCGCTCTTCATCATACCGCCCTTGTTCATCTTGACGGTCTTTTTCTTTGCCATGCCGCCACGCTTGTACTCGGACTTCTCCATCATCGGAGATTCCTTTTTCTCGTGCTTACGCATAGCAGCCTTGGAAGCGTACATCTCGCCTGTGCCCTTTTCCTTGACCATGGCGGAGTTCTTCATCATCTTGCCGTTAGGCATCTTGTGCATACCTGACTTTTTCATCTTATCACCCTTCTTTGAGAGAAGACCATTTACGATTCCATTTGGCATCTTAGCACATCCTACCCTTGCCGTGACCACGAGCAGCCATGCCACAACCACGGACCATGCCGCCTTTTTTGTAGCCAGCCTGAGACTTAGCCGTGCGTAAATTTTCAGAGGCAGCGTTCATGCGATCATTCAAAAGTTCGGTCACGGCACTTTCATCCGCTATTTTTGGGCGACCTTTTCTGTATTCTTTATAGCCTTCAAAATCGTTGTCAGCTTCAGATTTTTTACTCATCGCGCGGCCAACCCGCTGAGCTTCGGTTTGCCCAGATGCTGACGGACCTACTGCCTTACTGGCTGGCACCATGTCAAATTGATATGGAATATTCAGCATTTGATCTTGAGTCATCGGGTTAATTTTTTTCTTTGGCATGTTACTTACCCTTCTTCTTTGACATACCAGCTTCTGACAAGGCTATGGCAATCGCCTGCTTACGGCTCTTGACCACTGGGCCCTTCTTACCGGAATGAAGTTTACCAGATTTGAACTCACGCATCACTTTTTCAACTTTACCCGGCATCTTTTTCTTGACCGCGCCGCCCTTCTTATAGACGCCACGACCTCTCAAAACATCTGCCTTGGTTACTTGACCGTCGCCGGTAAGATCTGGGAACTTTGCCATCATCGCCTCATCTAAAACGAGCAGTTTTCTGGGCTATGCCCTTCGGCTGCTTTACGAACTGTTTGCCCTTGGCTTTACCTTGACGCTTCGCCTTGGTAGTCGCCGCATATTCTGCGGGTGTCAGTGACTTAATGGCTGCTTCCGGAAGGTATCTTTCGCCGGTCTTTGACGAAGGCTTTCCAGATTTTGTGCGCCACTTTTGCGCCGTCCAATCCTTAAGTGATTGCTGCGGAGATTTCATTAGTCTCTGTAGCCCCCACCTTTTGCTTTATACTGCTTGGCTAAAAGTTGTGCTTTGCGGGCTGACCATTGACCTGCGCCAGTACCCTGAACAGAAGAAGCCTTAATCTTATTGAACAAAGCTTTACGCATACTCGGCTTCGTGTAGTTGCCAGAAGCGTTCACTTTGCTTTTCGATGCAGGCTTCTTAGCCATTACTTCTTACCTTTTTTACCTACAGCAATCATAATCGCAATGCCGACTTTTGGCTTCTTTGCAGAACCGCCGTTCTTCATCGCAGGCATCATCGGAGCCATAGCCTTCATGCCGGGCATCGTCTTACGGGACTTGTTCTTTGCGATTGTCTTCGCAATGCTGGGTTTACGCACCGAACTTCTCCTTGAGTTTGCTTATGCCGCGTTGAACCGTCTTCGTTTCATAGATACGAATACCCGTCCACACTATCGTAAAACCCGCAGCAATAGAAGGAAGCATGCCCATTAATGCACCTAAAACCGTAGTAACCGAAGCTAAATCAAGGACGTGCTTCATGCCGTCATCAAGATGTGTCACTTGCACCTCCACCGTTTTCTCGCTTGACGGAGGCGGCTATTCGGATCTTTCGCAGCCTCCGGAAACTGTTTCATTTGTCCGGCAGAGCGAGCACAGAATGACTTACGGCGCTTTGCCCTTTCACCAGACGGGTTCGATTCGGTCACTGCTGTCTTCAGCTTTGAACCGGGGTTTGCACGGCGATAGGCTTTTACGCCTTTCTCCGTCATTCCAGCCCCCTGTTTGGTGGGGCGGAAATTTCCAGACTTTACGGAGGTTTTGATGCCCATGTCCTTAGCCATCACGCAGTCCCCGCATCATTCTTAATCAAAACAATAACAAACATGCTGGAGCAATAATTGTTTGTTGCTGCTCCAACTGCTTGTGCCTCTAGCGTGGTCTTCTCTGGGACCGCTAAAGGAAATTCAAAGGCATAGTCCGCAGACCCGTTATTAATTGTAGTAACAGCGGCAGTACGACGTATATCATCCGTACCGCGTATCATAAGTCTTCCGGTAATTGCACTGCTACTACTTACCTGACCCGCTGTAAAAAGGCCCTGCACGACATACCCAGTGTAGCCCGCAGGAATGGTGTAACTGCCTGTGACACGAGTGTTGTAGTCGTATTTGATGATGTCATAGACAGTTGCAGGAATGCCTAATGTCACAACGCCTGTGCCAAAGTAAATGTTACCGGCGGCGCTATTAGAGGATCCGGCAGTTACAACGTAGCATTGATTGACGTGAAGATACGAGTTCGTTGTTGTGACAGCCGTCAAACCGTTCAGCGTAACTGTTTCAGAAATAGTGTTGTGATTTGCGTCGAGACCAGACAGATAAACAGTTCTTGCGCCTGTCCCTGCTGCGGTGTCGTTTGCATTATCAGAACTTACAGAAAGCTGTAGTGCTGCTGACGGAAACTGAAGAAGACCACCGTAAGGCCAGACAGTCTCAAGTGAGCTGTCTACGTCATCGTTATAACCGAATACGGTGATGCTTTCATGCCACGGGATCTGCCCACGCGCCACTTGAAGTTCGAAAGGCTCGTAGCTTCCGACTCTGGTAATTGAAGCAGGTGGACGCGGAGCAGCCATTTATGCCTCTCAGCCGTAGTTCTTTGTCATCTCAAGGACGACAGTATATCTGTCACCGGCAGCAGCGCCGACGGTCGTGAACAATACGTCGCCGGTTTTACCAGCACCTGCATTGTTATTCAGGCCGCCAAACCGTTCAAAATCAAACGTGATGAACTGATCTGCACCGATTGTGTAGCAAACAACGTCGGTCGTTGCATCCCAAAGGATATCGACGCCCATACCTACCGTCATAGCGTCCAGCTTAACAAGATTTACGCTTGTGCAAGGTGTACCTTGATAAGGCGTCAAAGCAGAGACATCCACCTTAATTACGGCGGATTCACCAGTGCCATCGGAAATGTTCGTGAACTTCATGACAGCCGTCTTCGAGCCGTCAAAAATTACTTGCGAAGCTACAGCATCCGCCATGTGATTCTCCTACAAAACAGGTTGTAAGGGCGATGCAATTGTTGCACCGCCCCCAATCACATTAGGCGGTGTATGTGCCGTGCTGGATGTAGTTCACAACGAGTGTGCCAGCGCCAGCGCCGGTGTTCGTCGAAGTGACACGGATCTTAACGTCTGACGTGCCGACGTTTACCCAGTTACCAACGCGGGTTGCGTCAGCGCCAGCCGTTGCTGCGATGATGCCGAGCGTACCGCCAGCAACTGCGCCAGCAGCCGTGAAAGCCGTTGCAGAAGCCGTTGAGCCGATGCCGAGCGTAGAGGCTGCGCCGTCCCAAACTGTCGTGACAAAAAGCTGAATGCTCGTGATCGTCGAGCCCGCCGGAATCACGATGTTGGTCGTGTAAACACCAGCCGAATCACCGTTCGTGGCTTGCGTGATTGCTTCTTTTTGAGAAAGAACAACTTCACCAATGTTGGCAACGTCCGTGCCGAGTGTGGTGCCGGTTGTGTACTTGATTGGGCCCGAGCGTACGGGGCCGGAAAAAGTCGTCGTACCCATTAGGGTCTCCTGTCGTTGGGTGTGTCAGCCACTATGACTGTCAGGGACTAGAAAACTGTATAACAAAAAGGGGGCTGACACAAGTCCAGCCCCCAATCTGTTGTAACACGGTCAGTGCAAATTACGCACCTTGTGAACCGTAGATACCGCGCGGGTCAGACCAACCGAACGAATAACGCTCGCGGGCCTTGTAGCGCACGTTGCCTGTGTCGAAGTCGCCTTCAAGAGCGGTCTTGAGGGGCGAACGAACGAAGTGCTTCAAGCCGTTCGGCGCATCGGTCTTCACAAACCACGCATCAGGGTCAGTCAAGAAGTGATTGACCGCGAAGCCATCAGGCAGGTAGCTGCCAGACTTGATCGCGTTGATATCGTTGTCTGCTGTGCCGGTGCGTTGTTCCGACTTCAAGAGGCGCTGTGCAGTGAACTGAAGCTGCGGAGGAATGATGAGCTTCATGCCACGGAGAGCGACCTTGAGGCCACGTTCGTCGATGAACAAGGAGATATCAATGAGGGCCTGCTCAAGCGAGGTTTCATTGAGGTCAGCTTGCGTCGCGAGCGTGTTCGACCAGTTGCCACCCATTGCAGTCGGGTGAGCCGAGTTCACCAACGAGACGCCGTCGCCGCCTGCATATGAAGACGAGAACGCGTTGTTGAGAACCGAAGCTGCCTTAACCTGCTTGGTGTTCGACATTGAACGGGCCAAAGCGCGGGTGTAGCGAGCTGACAACTTGTCGTAGAGGTTGTCTTCCACAGCTTCTTCCGTGATGGCGAATGCAAGAGCAATCGTCTCATGGGTGTAGCGAGCCGTGAAAGATTCGCCTGCCTGATCATAAGCGACGGCAGCGCCTTCGCCTTTTACAGGGGCTTGTTCAAAGCCATAGAGCATGACTTCTTCTTCGAATGCACGGTCTGAATTCTCCGTATCGAAGATTTCAGCGTGTTCGTTGTCGTAGCGGTCATACTCCAAGCCAAAGAGAGCATTGAGGCCGGGCTCAAGCTCTTTGAGGAGTTGTGAACGGGTAATTGCCATTGTCCATTACTCCTTAGACGCCAGCGCCTGTGCCGTTAGCACAGTAGCGATAGAAGTGATTGTTAAGCTGAACGATGGCAATGCGGCCAGCAACCGACGGATCCGAATCGTTCGGCGTATCTACGAAGCCGAGGATGCGGAGGTTGAGGGTGTTGGTCGTGTTAGCCGTCGAAACCGCAAGCTCTGCCGAAGAAAGACCCGAGGTCGTTGAACCCGAGGTTGCCGAGGCAAGGTTTGCGTTAGCGTGGATGAGTGAGTCTGCTGCTGCCGCATCGCAGTTAATTGCGAATGTTGCATCTGGGTCAGAAACAATCGTTGCTGTCGCGGCAGTGTTTGCCTTAACAGCAGCGGTTCCCGGCCAGTACGGCGACCACTTGGGCTTGCCCGTGAGGTCGATGTAGTTGCAGCCCATGAAAACGCCGAGAAGCGGAACAGTACCGCCGTTGGCATTGCCGACGATGTCGACCAAGCCGTTGGCGAGCGGAATCACAGGGGTGCCCTGATAGATAACGCTTGAGGTACCAGCCGTCGAAGCCGTCTGAATGTTGTAGACGACGTCGCCGGTTGAGTTCACACCGCTTCCAAGCATACGATACGGCTTCAAGCCGAACGCGGCATCTGTATTTGCCATTGCTTAGATCCTTTGTTCAGGAGGTTCTTGGACCTCCAAACGTGACACGGGATTGCCGATCAGGTTTCTGAATCGGCATAGTTGAATTGCTCTCTCGCATCAGGTCGTTATCCACCGCGATGATCTGATCACCAGCCATTTTACGGTAATAAGCATTACGCTGATCGACGAGTTCTTTTGGAATACGAGCCAAGACCAGACCACCTACCGCAATCACTCCGGCATGTTTGCCGTCCTGAAGGCTCGGGAGATCGTCCCGATCTGGATATTCCTCTGCGCGAACCAATTCGTAGCCTTCGCGAAGGCGAGCGGACATATTCTTCCGGTCATCGAACCCGTTGGTTTCATAACGAATCCAACGGTGAACAAAGCCCTCCGGAGCCGGAGGTGCGTCCAAGGTGGACGGGGGGCGCCAGACTTTTGGTCTAACGGATTTTTCGCGGGTCACTTCTGCACGTCCAGTACGAGTCATTGTACTCTCTCCTGTACGAGCTTCAGTTGCCGTTTGTAGTCATCATAACTGACTCCCAACCTTTTGGCAATTGTCTTCTGGGTTTCGCTGAGTTCAACGTCACCTGAAGAGCGTTTCACCTGTGTTGGACGGGCTGAAGCTACGGGGTTGTTGGGTTTCTTCGCTACGGGTTGCGAAAATTTATGCGGGAATTCCTGACGGATACGCTTATCCAACTCACGATAGTAATCATCGTCCGTGGCTGAATAACCTTCCTGCATAAGATCTTCGTGAATGCCCAAAGCTTCTTGGGTCATGGCTCGATCTTTTCCGAACCATGCATTCTTCTCGGCCCAGTTCTGGGCTTTTGGATCAGGCGACGCTTCTCTAGGTTGCGGAGGCGGAGGCGTTTGTCTTGTCGGTGCCTCAACTTCCTGCTGCCTGTAGGCCCGATAATTATGTAGACGTTCACGTTCAGTCGCCAAACGAACAAGGTTCGTTTGAATCTCAACCTGTTTGTCTACGTCACCGCTATCTACAGCAAACTTAAGTTGGTCGCGATAAAGTTGCTCTTGAGCAGAGAGGCGTGTCTCTGCCTCAGTTTCAAAACTTTTACTAAGAGTTGTTTCACGTTTCCGGATCTCATCCAGTTCCGTTTTGACAGCCTTGGCGTATTCAAGGGCTTCTTGTTCGCGGCGCTGCGCCTCCCTAGCCTTGTAGGTAAGCTTGTTGATTCGCCTTTTAACAGTCTCGCTATACGAAGAAAGCTCGTCATCTTCGTCTTCGGAGGCTTTTTTCTTCGGCTCTTCTGCCTGTTCCTCTTTATCAGAGGCCTCGGCGGAGGCGGCTTCTACCTCTTTTTCAGGGGCAGATTCGGACTCTTGTTCTTCAACAACGTCCTTTTCCTTGTCTTCTTCCTCGAGCATGAATCACTCCATGTTGCGCTTAGACGTGCAAGACGTCAGCGGGATCCAGAATAGTCGCAATTACCTCGTCATCATTGATGATTCGGACTTCACCACCGTCGATACGGAATCGTGCTCCGGCATAGCGCCCGATCATGGCCCAATCACCCTTCTTGCACCAAGGGCCGGTAGGAAATTTTTCCTTGTCATTGTAGGCCTCAGGCCCAATGGCAAGCACATACCCCACCACAGTGGTCAAGGAGTTCCGCTCAACGGTCTCGTCCGCATACAGGACGCCGCCTTTGGACTGTTTCGGGCCACGATAGGGGAGAATAAGAACGCGCCATCCCGTTGGTTTAGGGAGGCGTTCCATAACATTAGCTGGGATCTTTGTGGGGTCTAGAGATCGTTCGACCTCTGGAACATAAGCATCGGCTACTGTGGGTTCTGTCGGTGCTTCTTGTGCTGGGACCGGAGATGCCGGTGCTTTCTTGGCCTTAACGGCCTTTGCTACGTGATCGGGTAGAATCAGACCACTCATCGTCGTTACCACTCTTCTTCAGCAGAGAGACTATCTGCTCCTCCACCGACACAAACGCTTCGTACTGAGAGCGAAGCTTTTGATAGGTAGCGAAGTCCGGAACAGACCCCTCTGTTATCTGTTCCGTTAGGACTGTAGTCCTTTCGCGTAGGAATTTAAGAATATTTTCAGCTAAGTAAAGACCGTCCACGGGTTGTTCCCCTTTTATTTGGGCGAGTTCTCATGCTTGTGAGCAGACCCAAAATAATACGATAGCACCAACATCAGGGCCCCATCCAATGTACCAAGGACTCGAGCCACAAGCTCCCGCATAGAACCGTCGATAACATTGTGCAATAAGAACCATTGGACTGTCCCCCACGCAACCACAACGATCACGGCAAGAACGCGCGGTGTCAGGTCATGGGTGACCATTGCCATCTTGCGTGCTGAATCGCGGTCAGACGCCGCAATTCTTTCCAGATCTATATCCAGAGATTTCATTTGGACTTTGAAATCAGCATCGATCTTTTTCAACGCGGAGAGCTGATCTGCTGTCGGATTAGCGAGAGCAGTTTTAATATCATCAGCCGTCGCGTCCTCGTGACCAAACAAAGCTCCTGATAAGGCTTTAACGGCCATACCGGCCACAGGACCTCCAAGAGCAGTGGCAATCGTGGGGGCAACTGAACCGATTAATGGTCCAAATGTTTTAAGGATATCCATGTTCACGCTCCCCAAATAACAATAACTAACCCAATAACACCCATAGCAATAATGAGCCCACCAACAATGCTTCCAACAAATATTGCATCTCTACGGGCTTCTTCCATCTCTTCCGCTTGTAGTCGTGCCTGACGAGCAGCTTCTCTTTTCATCTCAGCAACCTGCTTTTGAATGTAGTCCCAAGCGTTTTTCCCATGTTGGGAAATAAACAGGTTCTTTGCATCAAGTGCCAATTGATTGGCCTTGGCCTTGGCGCTGTAAAGTTTCATCGCCTCAGCTTCAAAGTCTTCCGTAGATTGAAACAGGCGTTTCTTTCGTGGCAGCGAAACAAGCTGCACGACTTTAGCTACTTCAGACATTAAGCTGCTGACACGGCGTGCCGTATCTACAACGTCCTCACCCGCACTAACTGCGGACTTGAGGCCGCTATAGATAGCGGTAGCACCGGCCAGTATTGTAAAAGGATCCATTAGCGGACGATGAACATCTGACCGCGAAGCATCGCACCAAAGCCGCGAGCTTTCATTTCACCCTTTGAAGGTGCGCCCGGAACAGCTACGTTTTCCGTCTTACGGAAAGGAACTGTGCCTTGGCCCTCAATTACTTGCACCATATCATCGACCTTAGGGGTCTTTGTCTTAGCACGCTTAATCGGGTAAACCATATCATTCTCCTCTATTACGTCCGTACTTACGGAAGTATTCTTCGTCAGAGAGATTAGCGTCGCTAGAGCCTTCTGACTTGCCACCAAATAAAGAGGCAATGCCTTGCCCCAACCCACCGAAGATTGCTTCGCCGAGATCTTTTACATAATAATCGACAACTGGCCCCTGACCAAAGTCCACGATTCGTGACTTAACCTTGCTCATGTCGCCGCCAGCAAAGTCCTCTGCATACTTCTGCTTTGCGTATCCGATATCAGCCTCCGGATAGGTTGAAGTACGTCCTTGCGCTTCAAGCTGCGAAATGCGACCACTAGTATCAAATAGACTACCAAGCCACTCACCAAAAGTCTGTGGACTCGACGACGCTGCTTGCGCCGCCGTTTGTGCCCCTCCCCCAGACACAGTTACGCCTAGCCCTTCTTGTCTACCAGAAGCTGGTGAACCAATAAACACGTCAGCAGGAGAACCTGCTTCCATGAAGGTACGTGGCTCTCTTACTCTTGCCCCCGCTACTTTAGCGTTAACCGTACCAAGGACATCGGCAACGGTTTTGTTATCACCAAGAATAGAAGGATTATACCGAACAGCTTTTTCTCCAACCACCTCAGAGATTGGTGTATCGGGGGCAGCTTTTAATGCTTTTACAGCAGCGTTTACGCCAAGGAAGTGTGAGGTATAAAGACTTTCCGGCGTAATAGCGATGCCGTTGTTGCGAAGTGTGCGGGCATTTTCTATCGCAAGATTTCTAGCCATCTCCGTAGAAAGGACCGGATTGAAACGCAGATCCAAAACTTCTTGTTCTGTGCGGCCCTGTAAAAGGTCTGGGCGAGTCTTAGCAACTGTATCAAGCCACGTTCCCTCCGTGAACTGATATAAACCAGAGGCCGAACTTTGTTTGTTCTTTGCCAATGGATCTCCGCCACTCTCAATGATGGCGGTTCTATCCAAGAAGTTGTTGAGGGTATCGCGATAGGTGTAGTCCAGATTTTTACGAATAGCGGACTCAGGCACACCACGACGTTGTGGACCTGTCTCTCGACCCATCATTGGGTTGAAGTCATACTTACCGAACTGTGCTCCTAGATCTGGGATTGTGTAGCCGGTAGGTCGAATAGCTTCTGTTGTGGGTGCAATAGCCATCGTTGGTTGTGGCACGTTTGCAAAGATTGACGGCATCCCTACCGTGTAGGGAGTCATCTGATACTGAGCAAAATTGGGGAATGATATTGGTGCAGTTTGCGGCTGAACTTGTGGAGCCATGCCATATCGCATTGTCTCGGCAGGCGAAAATGGAAATGCGCTGGTCACATTAGAGCCACGGCCCTGACCCATCGCAAGTCCCATGTTCACAGGCATGGCCGCTTCGGCTGGTGCTACAGGGCGAACATCGGTTACGTTTGAACCACGCCCTTGAGATTGATAGTCACGACCGCCGCCACCTGCGGGAGTCCCGGCGCTGGTTGTACCAAAGCCCCCGCCGCCACCTATCGATCCGCCACCGCCCGTTCCGAAGCCGGGAGTATCACCGGCACGAGGGTTAAACCCGCCACCTACGTCCCATGTATCAGCCATTATTGCCTCGTCATCTTAGTAGCGGCTACACGCTGCATAGCCGTGTTAGCGCGGAGTTGAGCAATGTCTTCCATCGATTGGATCTTCTCTTTGTCCAATGCAGTCTTCGTCTGAAGCTTCTGGGCATCAAGAGCAATCCGGCTTTGGTCAGACTGAGCCTTCTGCTGAAGTTCCTGTGCCTTCAATTGCAGGTTCTGCTGCTGCAACTGCACAAGCGGGTCAGGACCTTGCTGAGGCATAAGCTGCTGCATCAACTGCTGAGTCATCATGGCTTCGATCTTGGCGACCTCGACTTCCATCTCTTGCGGCTGCAACATGACATTGATGCCCTGTTGCTGCATTTGGATGACAACCTGTTGCTGCGCTGCGAGAGACAGGTGCTCGAGGACGTGGGACATCAGCACGCCATACACTGCCGGTGACATTTGAATCAGCGGCGTGAGCATGAAGGTGATGTGGGTTTGGATGTGGGCCATGTGGTCCTGTTCCGGGAAAACCTTCAACGGTTGACCACCGGACGGGATTGTCAGAGACTTTGCATTCTCCAAGGCGGGGCTTTGCGGCATCGGCTGCGGAGGAGGGGGCAACACAAGGTCTACGTCGGTGACGCCCAGTGCCGAATACATCCGGCGATAGGCTTCATACATGTTGTGCATCTGCGGCGCTTGCTGAGCGAGCTGCAATTGCTGTTGAGCCAGCGCAATACGCTGGGTCATCGAGAAGATATTGGGGTCGCTAACCGGAATAACGTCGATCTTGCCGTCAAAGTCTTGGGCCTTGACCGAAGCATCACCGCCTTGGACCTCATACGGGTACACAGGCGGTAGATATTCAGCAAAAATGTCCGCGAGCAGCTTCAATTCCTGCTTTTGAGCGAAGTGCATGCGTTTGTGGACGGCAGACATCACCCGGGAGCCACGTTCCAACAGGGCAATCGTGGTTCCGACCGGCAATTCTTGGTTGGACTCACCCATACCGAGGTCGGTTGTACCAATAAACTTCTCGGCTGCGCCGATACAGAAGCCTAAAAGCTGGAAAAGCGTGGCCGATGGCTCTTTATAGGGGAGCGGAAGCAGAGATTGCTGCAAATCGCCGCCCGGAGCGTCAACATCTCGCCATTCACCCGGCTGAATCGGGGTTTGATCCTCGATCCTCAGTCCTCTTGCCTTAAATCCCGCAGGTAAATTCGCAAGAGTGCCAGCGTCAACCAACTGCCGAAGAATAGAGGTAGAGCTCCGACTGAGATTGCCCAAAAGATGAACGAGTCCAAATCCATAGAACCCCATTCCTGACAAGAATTTGTATTGAACAAAGAACTGCCTCTTCTTTTTGAGCGGATCACCCTCACGCCAGTTGCGGCGGATGGACAAAATCTTACGGGAACCGGTGTCATAGGTCACAATGTAGGGAATTTGGAGACCTGTGACCTCTCCTTCCTCATCTTTGTCCTCGAAACCTTCGATATCGAGGTAACAATGACACTCGTGAAGCGTATATGAGTTAGGGTCATCTGGTTTTTCGATGCCCGTCGTCCGATCTACGCGCTCTTGAATCTCATCTTTGTCCCCTGCCGACGGCTTTCCGAGGTCAATGTCGCGGTAAAAACCGTTTACTTGCAGACGCTTAAGCTCATTTGGAGAGTAATTAAGGACGTGAGTGACCCGTTCAGCGGTCAAAAGATCCCGCGCAGCGTACGGAACGATCAAATCCTTGGGCAAAATGTAGGGGCTGGTCGCCCGGCCAAGGTAATCGTCGTAGTAAACCTTCTTAAATGCCGACCCGCCGTACCCGACAAAGTACAACATCTGGTCGAAATCGGGGTCATATTCTTCCATGACCTCCGTAATCTGATAGTTCATGTAGGTTTTGATGCGATCTGCTTGTGCTTCACGCTCCGGTGTCACCTTTCCGATGATCTGTGTGCGTACCGGGCCACCTGCTGGCAGCAATTCCTTGTAGGCCTGAGCCTGAAACTGGGTCACAGCCTCGTTGAGGATGGGGTGCGTAACACCCGTCGAACCCTCAAACGGCTCTGTGCGGTCTTCATAGTTGAGGCCGAGCAAGACCATGCCCTGCTCGTAGATCTTTTTCCACTCGTCGCGGCTGCGATCATCTTCCGTGATCAGTTCGTCAAGGTCATCGACGATTTTAAGAAGAAGGCGTTCATCCAAAACTTCAGCGAGGTTTGCGCCGAACGGGATGTCCATCTCGGCAACGTCCACGCTCTCTTGTTCTTCGACCTCTGCCTCATCCATCTCGGAGGAATCGTTCTGGTCCTTGAGGAGGTCTTCGATGTCTGAGTCGTCAGACTTTTCAATATTGTTGAACGGGGAAATAGCCATCAATAATAAATCCTTCTGCCGACCTTCGTCTCACCTTCTATCACAAGATCTTCCGGATGCGACAGGAATCCTCCCTGCCGAAACCGCATCAACGCTTGTGTGGCGGCGTCACAGTGGTCGTCATGTTCTCCAAATGGAAATGCGGCCATCTCTTCGATGACCTCTTCGGCCCAGCTCGTTTCAGGATACCACACCAAACCTGCCTCGAATAGGGGGGCCACGGAGTTCATTCTGACGTGTTTATCATTTCCCCGGCTTGGAGAAAAGTTCACGACCGGGATGCCCGTTGCCCGGAGTTCCTGTGTCAAAGGATGACCGGCAGCCTTTGCTTCGATCAAGACCGTTTCCGGATCCCAGTACTTATACTCGTCATGGGCAATCTTCTTGAGTTCCGGAAATTCCCATCGACCCTTCTTGGCATCAAGGAGGATCACGTTCGGCGGTCCACCTTCCGAAGGATAGAAGACACCCCATGTCTGGATCGCGCTAAAGTCCGCCGTCCGGGTTTTAAGGAACGCCGTGTCGTAGCTTTGCATTACATACTGCAAAGGCGGGATGCTTCCCTTCTTCCAAGGTTTCCACCAATCGCGCTTGATGATCGCCGCCGTATCCGAGGTCGGCGTCTGCATATACTGCGCGTTCCACTGGGTGAGCGGAATCGAAGCTTTGACGCGCTCCAACTCCTCGATCTTCCAGTACTCAGGCCACAAAGGTTTGCCGCTCGGAAGAATCGCCGGGAACTCAATGACTTCCCACTGATCAGCCTTTGGGTCATTCGCCGACTGCCGCAGCAAGCGAGCCGTCAGATCATTCTCACCCCATCGGGTCATAACTAAGATAATAGTACCGCCCGGCTGTAACCGTTGTCTCGGACCCGAACTATACCACTCCCACGCGTTTTCCAGCGCAGTCGGTGACATTGCATCTTGTTCTGAATGAGGATCATCAACGATAAATAAGTCTGCGCCACGTCCTGCGATGGATCCCCCCACACCGGCTGCGTAATATTCTCCACCATCATCTGTCTCCCACCGGTATGCAGCCTTACTGTCAGACCTGAGTTTTGTTTGAAAGATCTTCTTATACTCCTCAGACTCCATCAGGTTCTTTACCTTGCGACCAAACCTCACGGACAGGTCTGCCGTATGCGTCGCTTGCATGATCTTAAGATGCGGATTTCTACCGATCATCCACGCCGGAAACAGATAACTCGCAAACTCGGATTTCGTATGACGCGGAGGGAGGTTGATGATTACCCGCTTCAACTCACCACGAGCGATAGCCTCAAACTTCTCCGCAATATCCCGATGATGCTTGCCAGCAATGAAGCTCGGCCACACGACTTTCACAAACTCCAGAAACTCTTTGCGAGCCAAAGCCGTTGTATCAATGACCCCAAGACGTTCGCCTAGTTGATAAGCCCGAACCATAACTTCTTGGGGTAATTTCTCTTCGTCGATCATTCGCTATTTCCATCAAGCACTTAGGTATGATATCACAGAAAAGATAAATGTCAGAGGACAAAGGATAATGGGCGATCAACCCCTAGACCTATATGACATCGCGTGGTTCTTTTCAAAAGTAGACGTTAAAGACAAGCGGGACTGCTGGGAGTTCAGAGGACACAAGATCGTCGGCGGATACGGAAGCGTAACGATCCGAGGCCAACACTACTACACCCATCGATTATCTTACGAGATGTTCTGCGGGGAGATCCCCAAGGATATGGTTATACGGCACGTATGCGATAACCCGTCGTGCTGTAACCCCTGTCATCTGACCACTGGCACTCAAAGAGATAACGTCATTGACCGGATGATCCGTGGCCGGTCAGCCGTCGGATCCCGGAACGGGCGATCCAAACTTACAGAAGAAAACGTGCGCGATATTATCGCTGACCCAAGATCTGCCCCGGCAGTCGCAAAAGACTACGGTGTCGGCAAGGACACGGTCCTGCGTATACGCAGAGGGCAGTCGTGGCTACACGTTACTTTGGACGATACCGCAGAGTAGCCCTGTTAGTCTTCGGATCATAGACGTACTCCGCCTTTGATCTTCCTGATGCGGAAGCCGCTCTGTCTATCGCACGCTCCTGCGCCGTCATCCGGTTGCGCCGCTCGCCCGCTGCCGTCAAAGTCCCGTCGTCATTCATGTGACCACGGCTCTTCAGGATCTGCTCGGCTTTTTCCCGAGACCCGACCTGTGCAGAAAGGCGATCTACGAGCTGGTGCCGCCCCATAAATTTCATCGTCATGGGTATATCTCATTGGTAGATATCAAAAGAGGTCGATATCGTCCACGATTAGAGGACAGTTGTCAAAGGACATTTGACAGTTGTAGTCGATGAACTCCATCGCCTCGACGTCTGTCATCTTGTCTCTTACCACAAGCACATCGATCATCTTGAGGTAAGAGTATACCACACGAAGTTCGTCATTCATCATAATGGTACCGATGATCGCGTCGTCAAAGCCGTCCATAAGGATGGCCGAGACCTCGAGGTTCTCTGCGCGGTCGGTTACAATGTCGCGAGGGGTGTTGGTCATCACGATATCCTTTGAAATTTGTCCATTGAAATAAGGCAGCACGGTTCGATGTCCTGATCATCCCCCCGATCCTTTCGACCGGCAATGGTCAGAGGATAGAGGGGAAAGGATTCCACAGCCTTGACGGTATGCATATAGATCCCGTCCGTCAGCTTCAGTGCTAACACAAAAGCTATACGAAACTGATCGTGCCACTTTTGGGCTTCCGAGATCTTGTGGGCAGAAATGATCACGCCCCCAAAAGAGTCGAGCTTGTCGTACGAGTAGTTACGGCATTTGATCTCTGCGATAGCCACAACGGTCTTGTCGCGGCACAAGGCGTAATCCAAGGCAAAGTAGTTCTTTAGTTTGTGGACATCGACGCCCCACTTCTGACCAATGACCTTTGCCACCGAAGCTTCGTTGTCCAGATCTTGCTGGGTTTCATATGTCGGGCGCACTCTGACCTCTTTTTATTATACCCCGGGCCACCGGGGGACCCTGTGAACAGACTGTAAAAAGGGGTCCGGGGTCAACTGCGAAATATCCTTTTCCACATAACATTCCGTGAAAAATCGTGTTTTTGGTCGAGCGCGTGCGCGGGCGGGGGTCGATTAGGGGGGTCGGGGGTGTTGGGTCGAAGTCGTTTCGGTTTGGTTCAGAGGGCAAGGGACCCGCGTCCGGTCGAGCCGGTGAGAGGTCAGAGGATAGGTCAGCATTGTTGACCTAGTGCGCCGGTGAGTTGGTTATCTAATTATTAGATAAAAGCGCATCTGTTTTTTATATGGTAACATGTTCACTTTTTTCTTTGGGGTTAGTTTACATTGTCTTCACTTTAGGCTAGCCTTCTAATGTCAGATCAATAATGATTTG